>Ga0160422_10001334_pt1 | contig 15425 bp, 10 predicted proteins | sample Fk160mmetaG_FD_108192 | JGI IMG/M metagenome (GOLD analysis project Ga0160422, IMG submission 108192) | Marine microbial communities from the Central Pacific Ocean - Fk160115 60m metaG | ecosystem: Environmental > Aquatic > Marine > Oceanic > Photic zone | place: The Central Pacific Ocean... | reverse complement strand
TTCTGCATAGAACTGTAAATTTTCATCATAAAACTCACTGATTTGAGCGTTAGGAAGATAAACAGCTGATGAGTCTTCATTAAAACTACTACCTTCAGGTGGATAGAATCCAGCTTCTCCAGAGCTAAGGGTATCACACACAAAATAAGCACATGAATTATCATCTACTTCTGCCAGAGGATTATAGTTTACAGCATTAATATCTAAACATCCATAAATTGGGTAAGCACATGAGCCATCATCAATATTAGCAAATTCATCATAATTGACTGCTTCAGGATCTAAGCAACCATAAACTGGAGTACAAGAAGTGAAGAAGGTATATTGAGTATACTCACTATTATTTGGGCTTTCATTTAAAATACTAAAAGTACCATCATCACATGGAATACTCACATCAATTTCTGCACCTAACCAATTACCATCATTAGAAATTAAATAATAAGTATGATTTTCATCTAAACACAATTCATAAATATTTAAAGAAGAATTCTCATAAAACTCATTAGAATTCAATAATGTATCGCTATTGACATCTACTATATTCCAAGATAATAAAGAATCAACAGAGGAATTTTTAATTTCAATAACAGATAAGACTCCATCACATATAACAGAATAATCACAACTGTTATCATCTTCATTAGCCAATGGGTCAAAATTATTTGCCAATGGATCAGTACAACCATAAACAGCAGTAGACTCTTGAATAATTAAAGTAATGTTAGGAACTATGGTATTAATCGTAGCAGCATCAACTCCGGCTAGGTCTAGATACGTGTTACCACCATAATATGGTACATCAAAATTAATATCAACATTACCTAGAAAACCAAGATCATAACTAACAGAAACACTGGCATTAATAGATAAATCAAAAACTCCTGATTCTTGAGATGTTCCTAAAAGACCAATACATCCAATCTGATCAGATCCAAAGCTGCAATTACCTGAACTACATTGATATGTTAGTCCATTAGGTAAATTATTTATAGAGTTAATAACTACGTTGTTAAATTGAATTGATGTTCCATCAAGCTCTAATTGACTAGGGGCATAAAATTGAATGTATTCTTGGTAAACTTCGTTAATAGTCCCAGGTGGTAATTGTATATCACTATCTATAACAGTACTGCCTTCCGGTGGATAAAATAAATTGTCCGCATCAGGTATAAGATCACTAGAACAATCAAAATACAAACAAGATCCATCATCAGAATTAGCCAAAGAATTATAATTAAATGCATTAGCATCTGTACATCCAAGTAAGTCCTCTAAAACATAATCACAAGATTCTATTGAAACTGTCTCCGAATCGGTAAAACTTCCTCCAGATGCTACAACTTGTCCACAACTAGTAATAGAATAATATCCAGATCCATAATTACAACAAATACCATCACCATAAGAATCAGAAATAGTAAATGAATAAACACTTCCACTCGGAACACAAACATTAAAACTTGATAAAGTATTGTCTGTAAAACCAGATATATCTAATGCAGGCTGAGCATTAAAGTCTAATAAAGTAATTGAGGTTTCAAAACCGAATTGGTCAGTTTGAATATCAACTATCACAAGGTCTTGATTTGAATCACATTCTGAGTAAATACAGGAACCATCATTCATAGTAGCTACAGATGAAAAATTAATAGCATTAATATCAGTACATCCTGAATTACTCATCATAACATTTACAGTAATAGTTGTTCCATTACTAGAGAGTGTAAATGTTCCAGATTGTGAACCATCTAATGTAAAATTACCCATGTTATCATCATTACTACCTACTCCACCTATTACACCATCCTCATCCCAAATTGTTAAAGTGTAAGGAAAATCAGTTAAAGGAATATTTAAAGCTAGCTCTAAAGAAAAATTATCAACATTTGAGGCACTTTGATAGACTAAATTACCATTTGCATCTGTTAATGTAGCATATGGGTCAGGAGAGGCTGTACAACCAATAAATGGCCAATTTGTTTCTTCAATATCGCCACACCAGGAGTCATTTAGACTGTTTACAACAACAGAAGTAAGTGTATAATTTTGGGAGAATAATGTAGTCGAAAATGCAATTAATAATAAAGATAATAGTTTTTTCATTGTAACATTTATATGATTTTACACTGGTACAAATTACAACTATTTATTTCATTCATCAAATTGCTTGTTTATAAATCATGCTTATAATGAATTAAATTATAGATTTGCACTGGAATGATTATTGATTAATAATGTACAAAACTTATAACCTATGAGGTTTTTACTCACAGTTACCCTTATTATCTCACAATTAATCGATGCTCAGGTTCTTATCAATGAATATTCTGCAGCAAACTATAGTGACTTTCAAGATAATTTTAATGAATACGAAGATTGGTTTGAAATTTTTAACACAGGAAGTGAACCATTCGACTTAAATGGTTATTACTTAAGTGATAAATCAAATAATTTAACAAAATACCAAATTAACTCTCAGATTGAGATTAATAGCCAAGATCATCTAACAATTTTTGCATCTGGTAGAAATACTATAAATGGCACAAGTATTCATACAAACTTTAAAATTCACCAAACAAAAGGAAATGAATGGATTATTTTAACTGCACCTGATGGAACTACCGTTGTTGATTCAATATTTGTCAGACCTTGCCTTGTAAATCAATCAAGAGGAAGAAAAAATGATGGCACTAATGAATGGGGTGTTTTCACAAATCCAAGTCCAAATAATGTAAACTTTAATGCACTTAATGGTTATGTAGATAAACCACAATTTACAACTGAACCCGGTAGTTACGATAATCCAATTACTCTAGAGATATTTTGCCCAAACCCCAACACAACTATTTACTACACTTTAAATGGAGACACACCAAATCAATTTGCAAATATCTACTCTGGGCCTATTATCCTAGAAGAAACAAGGGTTGTAAAAGCGATAGCGGTGGAAATTAATGACGAAGGATACCACTCTAGTTTTATGGAATATGGTACATTCTTTATTTCAGAGAACTTCTCGCTTCCGATTATGTCTGTATCAGGAAACCAATTAGATAATCTGATTGATAATGGAAATGATAATATAGAACCATGGGGAACTTTTGAATACTATAAAGATGGTGTTCTAGCAGACAAAGCTACTGGTGAATTTAATGAACATGGAAATGATTCTTGGAATTATCAACAAAGAGGCTTTGATTATATTACTCGTGACCAATTTGGATATAATTATGCCATAAAAGATGAATTATTTAGAACAAAAGATCGTGATAAATATCAACGTTTAATTATAAAATGTGCGGCAAACGACAATTACCCTTTCTCATATGGGGGGTCAGGAGCACATATTCGAGATGCTTATGTACAATCTTTATCTCAAATTGCCGATCTTAGAATGGATGAACGCTCTTTTGAGCCATGCATCTTATTTCTTAATGGAGAATATTGGGGTTTGTATGAAATACGAGAAAAAGTAGATGACAGAGATTTTACTGATTATTACTATGATCAAGATTCTGTTGAGTTTCTTAAAACTTGGGGTGGTACATGGGCTGATGTTTTAGGAGACAACCAAACTGATAATTCTGTTTTTGACAGTTGGGATGATATCCGAGAGTTCATTACTACAAACGACATGTCTGATCAAGACAATTACAATTATGCTAAAAGTATATACAATATGGGTAGTTTAATTGATTATTTCATTTTAAACACATATGTAGTCAATGCAGATTGGCTGAATTGGAATACCGCATGGTGGCATGGACTTAGAGAAGAAGGCGAAAAGAAAAAATGGAGGTATGTCTTATGGGATATGGATAATACCTTTGATCATGGCGCTAATTATACTGATATTCCAAGTCAGGATGTTAATGCAGACCCATGTGATCCAGAAAATATCGGAGATACTGGTGGACAAGGTCATATACCAATTTGGAATGCATTACTTAACAATGATCAGTTTTTTACAGATTACATCAATCGATGGACTGACTTATCTAACAGTTATTTTAGTTGTGATTTTTTAATTTCACATTTAGACAGTTTAATTAATCTTATTGAACCAGAGATGCCAAGACAAATTAATAGATGGGGTGGAAATTATAACACATGGCAGTCAAATGTTAATAATATGAGAGATTTTATCGAAGAGCGCTGCGAAATTATTAATTCTGGTATTTTAGATTGTTATGAAGATGAATATAATATTGAAGGACCTTATTCTGTTACTATAAATATTGAACCAGCATTATCTGGAATTTTGGACATCAATGATTACACAATAAATAACTACCCTTTCACTGGCTCATATTTCGGAGGTGTTTTACAACAAATTGAAGCATTTGCAGCTGAGGGTTACTTTTTTGATTATTTTGAATTTTCAAATTCTACAATACCAATAAATCAAATAAATGAGTCAATAGAATATATACTAGCTTCTAACGAAACTATTACCGCACATTTCTCACCCATTATTTATGGTTGTACAGATCCTGAAGCTGCAAATTATAATGAAAATGCAACATTAGATGACGGTGATTGCCAATATACTGTCCTAACATTAAGTGTTAATGAGAATTTGGGAGGTAGTATTTCAATAAATGGTATTGAATATTCTGATTTTCCTTCCAACATAGTTATTTCAGACATAACAAGTATTGAAGCAAATTCATTCGATGGATATCAATTTGACTATTGGGAATTGTCTACTGGAACGCTTGACAATGAAAATAACTCATCTATCAATCTTTTTATTGAGGAAAATGCAACCCTAATTGCTTATTTTTCTCCAATGCAAGTAGATGTTACTTTTGACATATCTAATACTGATGGAGGTCAAATAAGTGTTAATGATTCATTATTAAATGACCTTCCACAAACTTTAAGTCTTACCTATGGAGAAACCTACAGCATAAATATAGATTTAAACGATAACTATGATTTCATCAACTGGAATTCACCTGATAATTTAATTGAAAATGAAAATGCTTATAATTTCAATCTATATATCGAAGAATCAGGTTATATAATTGCAAACTTAATCGAGTTATTTAATTTAACTCTAATAATAGAACCTGAAGATGCAGGATATGTTTTAGGTGATGGAGAACAAATGGAAGTGTTTCCATTAAGTCAAATATACGCTCAAAACACTCAAATATTCCTAGAAGCATTTGCTTCAAATGGAATGGAATTCGATTATTGGGTTCAAGAAAATGCTATTATAGGACAAAATAAAACATACCAATTCACTTTGGAAAACAACGACACACTTAGAGTAGTTTTTAGTGAAAAGGAACTAGCTATGTATATACCTAACTCTTTTACACCAAATGGAGATGGAATAAATGATGTTTTTAAGCCAATTACGGATCCAACTAAAATAAAGAAATATGAAATGACACTATTCAATGAATGGGGTGATTTAATATTTAATACAGATGAAATTGAAGAAGGTTGGGACGCTAATAATCAATCAATCTCATCAAATAATATTTATATTTATAAGATTATCGTCTATTCCAAGCTCACTGGATCTAAATACGAGTACATGGGAACAGTAATGGTTTTATAATGTTTGAAAAATTATCTTTACGCATTCAAAGTAAATAAAGATGAATAAAACAAAACCTGTTTCCCTTAGTATAGCTCTTTTACCAATACTATTTTTAATTACGTTATTATCACTTAATGTTTATTATTATGAAGATGATGCGCTCTCTGGTGCAAATCAAATGACCTTGTTAATTTCAGGTGCATTTTGTTCATTTCTTGCAATAATTAAAGGAACCCCATGGCATAATATCATCGAAGGTATACGAAATAGTATTTCTGACACCCTTCCTGCCCTACTAATTTTACTACTCATTGGTGCATTAGCTGGAACTTGGCTTATAAGTGGTATTGTTCCGGCAATGATTTATTATGGGCTTGAAATTGTTAACCCTACATATTTTTTAATTGCTGCTTGCGTAGTAAGTGCAATTATTTCATTAGTAACAGGGAGCTCATGGTCAACTATCGCTACGATAGGGGTTGCTCTATTAGGTATTGGAAAAGCTATAGGAATGTCTGAAGCAATGGTTGCTGGTGCAATTATTTCTGGAGCTTATTTTGGCGATAAAATGTCACCGCTATCCGACACAACAAACCTCGCTCCTGCTATGGCTGGTGTAGATCTTTTTACTCACATACGCTACATGTCATACACTACAATACCTTCCATATGTATTACATTAATAATTTTCCTTTTTTTAGGTCTAAATATAGATACACAAACTTCTGCTGATGATATAAGTACCATACAAAATGCAATATACTCTAAATTTAATATTTCTATTTGGCTATTTAGTGTACCAGCTATCGTTATTGGACTAATTATTAAAAAAATTCCAGCAATACCTGCACTTTTTATAGGAACAATACTTGGTGGACTTGCAGCAATAATATTTCAAACACAAATTATTGCTGAATTAGGTGGCAGCAATAACTATTTTCAGAATTCATTCACTGTCTTAATGGATGCTATGGCAAGAGATGTTAGTATAATTACTGAAAACGATATGATAAACGAACTATTAAGTACTGGAGGAATGAATGGTATGCTTAATACAGTATGGCTCATTCTCTGCGCCATGTGCTTTGGAGGTTCAATGGAAGCTTCAGGTTTCTTAAATAAATTATCAACATCATTTATAAAAATGGCAACAAATACCGCTTCTTTAATTGCAACAACTACAGGAACGTGTGTGTTTTTTAACCTAACAGCTTCCGATCAATATTTATCTATTATTGTTCCAGGAAAAATGTTTACTGAATCATACAATAAAAATGGCTTAGCTCCAGAAAACTTAAGCAGAACACTCGAAGATTCTGGAACAGTCACATCTGTATTAATCCCATGGAACACATGTGGTGCTACACAAGCTAGTGTATTAGGTGTTTCCACACTAACCTATTTACCTTTTTGCTTCTTTAACATAATCAGTCCATTCATGACAATGATGTATGCCATAATTGGAATTAAGATTAAAACTATAAAAGGATAAATTTTTAAATTTTCTTTAACAATTGTTTTTGCTTAATTAACTTTGCAAAAAATATCAAATATGTATAACAAAGAAATTAAAATTGTTCTTGCACTAATTATACTAGCTTGTAGTATCTTTTTATTTAATTCAGGTGAAATTGGTTATGGTATAGTAGTTCTCATTGTTATGGGACTTGTTATCTTAAGTATATTTAAAGATGAACGTATCGTTAAAGCATTCTATCACCTTAGAAAAAATGATATGCATAAAGCTGCTTCAGCCCTAAATAAAATTAAACACCCAGAAAAACTCATTAGATCTCAAGAGGCTTATTTCTATTATCTAAATGGTTTAATACTCTCTCAAACTCAAATGAATCAATCCGAAAAATTCTTTAAGAAAGCTCTTTCAATAGGATTAAGAACCGATACTGATAAAGCAGTTGCAAAACTAAATTTAGCTGGCCTAGCAATGTCACGTAGAAAAAAGCGAGAGGCAACAACATTGATTACTGAAGCAAAAAAGCTAGATAAACATAATATGCTTGATGAACAATTAAAAATGATGAAACAACAATTAAAAAGAATATAAATAAAGCAGCCCATAGGCTGCTATTTTTTTGAATTAATATTCTTATTTTTGGTTGTAATGAAAGCGCCTAAATTTCCATCGTTTTTTAAAACGACTAAAAACAAGCAATTTGGATTACCTGTTCGTTATTATGACGCACGCAAAGAGCGCATTCAAACAGCTATTGATAAAGCCAATAATCAACAAGATGGGAATTTAGAAAGAGGACACTTTGCAAACTCGTGGAAAAACAAGTCAACCTTAGGAAGTAAATCCTCTTCATTTCGAGTAATTACTATTACAATTATTCTTTGTCTCATTACATATTGGATTTTAAAATTTTAAATATTGATTACTCTACTACCAGATCATGTTGCCAATCAAATTGCTGCAGGTGAAGTTGTTCAAAGACCAGCATCAGCAGTTAAAGAGTTATTGGAAAATGCAATAGACTCTAAGGCTACTGATATTAAACTCATTATTAAAGACTCTGGAAAAACCTTAATTCAAGTTATTGATAACGGTAGTGGTATGAATGAAGTAGATGCAAGAATGTGTTTTGAACGCCACGCAACATCTAAAATATCAAAAGCTGACGATTTATATTCATTAACAACAAAAGGCTTTAGAGGCGAAGCACTGGCTTCTATTGCTGCCATTGCTCAAGTAGAGCTTAAAACAAAAAAAGAAGATTCTGAACTTGGAATTCAAGTTGTAATTGAAGGATCAGAACATAAATCACAAGAAGTTTGTACCTGCGCTAATGGGAGTTCATTCTCTATAAAAAACTTATTCTTTAATGTTCCAGCTAGAAGAAACTTTCTAAAATCCGACAGAGCTGAATATAAATACATTCTTAACGAATTTATTAGAATAGCATTAGCGCACCCTGACATCTCATTTTCATTAATTAACAATGAAAAAGAACAGTATAAGCTTTCAAAAGGTACACTACGTCAGCGTCTCGTAAACCTTTTTGGTGAAAATTACAACACCCGTTTGGTGCCAGTAAATGAGAATACAGATATCGTAAATATCGATGGTTTTATTTGTAAACCAGAATTTTCAAAAAAATCTAGAGGAGAACAATTTATTTTTGTAAATAACCGATTCATTAAATCAGCATATCTTAATCATGCCGTATCAAATTCGATGGAGGGACTATTACAAGCAGACCATCACCCCTCCTATTTTCTCTTTTTACAAATTGATCCAGCAAAAATAGATGTCAACATACACCCAACCAAAACAGAAATTAAGTTTGTAGACGAACGCAATATATATTCAATTATGCGTGCTGCCATTAAGCATTCTTTAGGTCAGTACAATATTGCACCTAGTATAGATTTTAGCTTAAACCCTGATTATCAGGTACCCATTACATCAAAAGGAAGAACAATAAAAACACCAAACATTGAAGTTGATCCAAACTTTAATCCATTTGAACAGCAAAAAGGTGCTATTCAGAACAAATCTTTATTGAATAAAACATCCTCTAAAGGGAAACACTGGGAGGCAATTTTTGAAGAAATTCAAGAAGATATGAATACTGCACTCCCTGAAGGAGTAAATTCACCGAAGTCATTAGAATCTGAATTAAATATAGAAGAAAAAAGGTTTGCGTTTCAAGTAGACAATAGATTTATACTCACCCAAATTAAATCGGGTATTCTTATCGTAGATCAACAAAGGGCTCATCAACGAATTCTGTACGAGCAATATTTTAAATCACTGCAAAACAAAAGACCTTTAAGCCAACAATTAGTATTTCCTCATGAAATACATTTATCTCCAACTGATATAGAGATCTTCAAAGAAATAACAGATGATATTGAGTCTGTGGGATTTGACATAAATATCCCGACGAGTAATTGCTTAATGATTCTTGGTGTTCCCTTTGAAACAAAAGCCAATGAAATTGATAAAATTATCGATAACATATTAGATGCTTATAAGAACCAAAATGATGATTGGAAATCCGACCATCAAAAGTTTATCGCAAAAAGCTTGGCATTAAGTAATACTATAAAAAATGGAAAAACTATGACTTCAGAAGATATGAATGAATTAATTGATTCATTATTTGCATGTGAATTACCTTTTATATCTATTTACAATAAGCCTACAGCTATTGTATTAGAAATTAATGAACTTATAAAACGATTTAGATAATGTACTTAAATAAAGGTTTAAAAAATATGCCATTGGTGGTTAAAAATCTAATCATTATAAATGCATTGTTTTTCTTAGCAAGATACACCTTAGCTTCAACACTTAAAATAGATCTAAACAGTGTTTTAGGGCTCTATTATTACAACTCTCCGGAGTTTAACCCCTACCAATTAATATCTTATATGTTTATGCATGGGGGATTCTCTCATATTTTCTTTAATATGTTTGCCTTGTGGATGTTTGGTACTCAAATTGAGAATTTATGGGGACCTAAAAGATTTTTGAATTATTATTTAATCACTGGATTTGGTGCTGCTTTCTTACACTATCTTATTATTCACTTTCAAATTTCAGGTCTCGAATCTTACTTTACATCAAATCAAATCACAGAAATCGTAAACAGTGGCGCATTTAACCCTTCAAGTCCTTTGTTTAATAAAGCTAGGATGTTGTATGGTCTACATCACACACCAGTAGTAGGAGCCTCAGGAGCAGTGTTTGGTCTACTCTTAGCTTATGGGATGACCTACCCTAATCAAATTATTTACCTAAACCTGCTATTTCCAATAAAGGCTAAATACTTTGTTATCATATATGGACTACTCGAATTTTTTATGGGAGTTCAAAATGGTGCTGGTGACAATGTCGCTCATTTCGCCCATATTGGTGGAATGTTATTTGGCTTCTTGTTAATCAAGTACTGGAAGAAAAACGATATGAATTTCTATTAATGTTAAAAGAGTTATTTCTAAAATATAAGGTAGCAGATCCATTATTTAAATTGATTTACATCAATTTACTGGTATTTATTCTTGTACAAATATGCCATACATCTTCATATCTATTTCAAAGCGCCTTATTTGACCTAGTTTTTTGGTTAGGGATGCCATCAAATTTAAGTAGTTTATTAGTTAAACCCTGGACTCTTATTACATACATGTTTACACATTCAGAGCTAATGCATATCTTATTTAATCTGATTTGGTTGTATTTTTCAGGACAAATATTCCTCCAATATTTTAACAAGCAAAAACTATTCAGTTTATATATTCTAGGGGGTATTACAGGAGGGTTAACCTATCTAATTTCATACAATTTACTTCCTGTATTTTCAGGTCAATCATCACAATTAATTGGAGCTTCGGCAGCTGTTTTAGCCATTTTATTTGCTGTTGCTACTTATGTCCCTAACTACCGTGTAAATTTAATCTTCTTTGGTCTGATTCCTATAAAATATTTGGCCATTGCATCAGTATTTATAGATATAATAAGTATTCCAAAAGGTAATGCTGGTGGACACATAGCCCATCTGGGAGGTGCTTTAATCGGCATGTATTTTATTCTAAAGTGGAAAAAAGGAAAAGACATTACAACAAGTATAGATTGGCTTATAGACTCCTTTCTTAACTTATTTAAAAAAAAACATCTGAAAACGGTACACAAAAGGCCTAAAACGGATGATGAATTTCGTTCTGACAAAGCAGAGCGCTCAGTGAAAATTGATACCATTTTAGATAAAATTGCAAAATCAGGTTACGACAGCCTCACTGAAAAAGAAAAGGAATACCTGTTTAAGAATAGTAAAAAAATGTAGGTTTGAAGAACTTATCAGTCGCAAACAAGTTACTTTACCTTATCAATGTTGTATTCGTGTTGCTTTGGTTTTGTGCCTTTATATCTCCTTATATCAATCCACAATCATTTTCATTAGGAGCGCTTTTAGCCATAGGCTACCCCATCTTATTGTTGACACATCTGCTTTTTATACTTTATTGGATGGTACGATTCAAAAAAGTTATCTATCTTTCTTTATCAGTACTTATTTTAAGCTTTTTCTTTTCGGTTCCAGTGTTTCAATTTAAGAGTAAATTTAAAGCATTGGCCAAAGACAATTCATTTTCAATCATGAGTTTTAACAGTCAACTCTCTTATTTTTCCGGAGGAAAAAAAGAAGAGGTACAGACACAACAATCAAAAATAATCCATTTCTTAAATCAGGAAAACGCTGATGTTTTATGCCTTCAAGAAGCACGAAAAGGAATGGTATCAAATTTAAACTATCCTTATAAAGCTGTTTTCGGATATAGTCATATCTATAGTAAATATGAAATCATTTCTGCTAAAGAAATTGAGTTTAATGAGAGCTCTACAAATAACTCTTGCTATGCTGACCTTTTAATTCACAGAGATACCATACGTATATATAACCTTCATTTAGAGTCACTACACTTAGGAAATGATGACTATCGCTTATTAAAAGAATGGGATGGAGAGCCTTTTGATGAACAGTTACAAAACAAAACACAAAAACTCTCAAATAAGATCAGTAAAGCCAGTAATAAAAGAGTAAGTCAGGTAGAAATGATTACGGAATCTATTAATAGCAGTCCTTATCCTACCCTACTTTGTGGAGATTTTAATGATGTTCCTCAGAGTTATATCTATAGAAAATTAAACAAGGTACATAAAGATGCGTTTCTTGAGGCTGGAAAAGGTTTTGGAACTACTTACCGACAGCTGATATTTCCTTTCAGAATTGACTTTATTTTAGTGGACAATCTATGGCTTGCCTATAACTTTAAGGTCTTAGAGAAAAAACTTTCAGATCATCAAGCTATTCGTTGTGATGTTGAATTTAATTAATAATCTTCACTCTTTTAAGGTCAAGCAGATTCATTGCGTTAGAACCAAGACCTTTAACTCTTTTATGAGAAAAACGTAAAACATTATCATAATACAAAGGAATTATAGCTGCTTGATTAATAACAATACTGTCCATCTTTTCATAAAGTGGAATTCTTTTTGATAATTCCGGAATACGCAGAGATTTTTCATATAAATCATCAAATTCAATGTTCGAAAAATGAGTATAATTCGGTCCGTTAGGACTGTGATTACCTGAGTAAAAGAGCGCTAAATAATTTTCAGCATCCGCATAATCAGCGATCCATGAACCTCTAAAGATGGATAATTGAGATTTAGACACTTGCTGTCTATGTGTAGAAGGTGGATTTACATTGACTTTAACCTTAAAACCAAGCGCTTCCCATGCATGCTGAATGTATTCACACAGATCTACATAGGAACTTGTTGTATTTAAGTGGATTAAGGGAATCCCTTGAGCACTTGGATATCCGGCTTCTAGTAAGCGTTTTTTTGCCAATTCCGGATCATATTCATATCCCTGCCCCGTTTGGTAACCGGGTAAACCTTTAGGTATAAAACCACTGTGTGCAGGTGATCCAATATTATTTCTCAAATACTGCATCATCAAATCTCTGTCGAAAGCCAGATTTAAAGCTTCTCGAACCCTAACATCTCTCAAAGCTTCATTTTCCTGATTATCATCCATTAAAATACCCAAATACTCAGTATTCAGATAATCTTGTTTATAGTAGTTTAATTTCTGTTCATACTTTGTACTTAATTCTCCAAAATTATCGAGTAATTCATCTTTGTATGATACATCTATTCCAGATAAAAAATCAAACTTACCCTTAATAAACTCCAAAAATGCTGTTTGTTTATCTGAAATAAAACTTATAGCTACAGCATCTAAATAGGGAAGTTTATTTGAGCCTTCAAATTCAAAATAATTCTGATGCTTCCTAAGGACTAGCTTAACATTAGGCTTGTGATACTGAAACTGAAAAGGGCCAGTACCACAAGGTGAATCAAAAAAATCAGAAATGGTATCAGACTCAACTGGTAACACAGAACAATACTGCATAGATAACAAACCTAAAAAAGCAGGATTAGGAGATAATAAATTAACACGAACGGTACTGTCATTAAAAACTGATATATTATTCACATTAGACAATATCCATGATCCAGGAGAAGCTATTTTCTTAGATTTTAATCGGTTTAATGAGTAAATTATATCATTGACATCTACACATCGCCCGTTCATACCAAAAATCTTTTCTGAATGATGAAAAGCTACATTATCACGAATGATAAAGTCATATTGTAAGCCATTCTCTGAAATTTCCCAACGCTTAGAAATAGAAGGCTGAACTTGTAAATTAGAATCCAACTGAACCAAACTGTTATAAATCTGATTACAAAACCAAATTCTTGATTGATCTTTAGCAAAAGCAGGATCAAAAGAATGTATTCCTGCCGACTCATTGTATTTAAAAATCATTTTAGATTGCTTATGATAAACTTTTCCTCTACAAGAAGATAAAACACAAACAATTACAAAGAATAAACGCATAGATATTATTTATGCTTCTAAAATAAAACTTTGTTTGTTTATTTAAAATCCATAGTGCCTTAATTTCATAACTTTGTGTCAATTTTGATGATGAAGAAAGTAGCATTTCACACTTTAGGCTGTAAACTAAACTTCTCTGAGACCTCGTCAATTGCTCGCTCTTGCGAAGACGAAGGTTATGAAAAAGTTGGTTTTAAGGAAAAAGCTGACATATATGTTCTCAATACCTGCTCTGTCACAGAAAATGCAGATAAAGAATGTAAACGTCTGGTTCGTCAAGTATTAAAAATCAATTCAGAAGCTTTTGTAGTTATAATTGGGTGTTTTGCGCAATTAAAGCCCGAAGAAATAGCAAAATACAAAGGTGTTGATCTTGTTCTTGGGGCTACAGAGAAATTTAAGCTTCCCTCCTATCTTAACGACCTTAGCAAACAAGAAATTGCAGAAATTCATTCTTGTGAAATTGAGGATGCCAATTTTTTTGAAGGTGCTTATTCTATTGGAGATAGAACACGGGCTTTCTTAAAAGTACAAGACGGCTGCGATTATAAATGTACATACTGCACAATTCCTTTGGCTAGAGGCATGTCTAGAAGTGATCAACTTGAAAATGTTCTTAAAAATGCTAAAGAAATATCTGATAAAGAGATTAAAGAAATTGTCCTTACCGGCGTAAATATTGGTGATTACGGAAAAGGTGAATTTGGAAATAAAAAACATAAACACACTTTCCTTGATCTTGTTAAGGCATTAGATGATGTAAAAGGCATATCGAGACTTCGTATTTCATCTATTGAACCCAATTTATTAAAGAACGAAACCATAGATTTTGTATCAAATTCTAAAATCTTTGTTCCTCACTTTCACATCCCCTTGCAATCTGGTTCTGATGTACTATTGAAAAGAATGAAGCGTCGCTATCATACAACACTCTATAAAGATCGTATAACACACATTAAAGATAAGATACCAGATTGTTGCATTGGTGTGGATGTAATCGTTGGTTTTCCAGGAGAAACAGAAGAACTTTTTCAGGAAACCTACAATTTACTAAATGAATTAGATATATCTTATTTACATGTGTTTACTTATTCTGAAAGAGCCAATACTAAAGCTGCTTCAATGAAAGGCGTTGTAGATAAATATGTCCGGCATCAAAGAAGTAAAATGTTACGAATTTTGTCTGCAAAGAAAAAACGTGCTTTTTACGAAAAAAACATTGGTACTACAAGAACTGTATTGTTTGAGCACGATAATAAGGACGGCTTCATTCAAGGCTTTACCGAAAACTACGTTAAAGTCAAGGTTGATTACGATCCGGGCTTAAGAAATCAAAGTATAAAAGTTAAACTAAACAATTTTGCCGAGGATGGTAATATTCTAGGCGAGATTTTAAATTAAAATATATGTTTCCAACACTTAGTCAC
>Ga0160422_10001333_pt1 | contig 15442 bp, 12 predicted proteins | sample Fk160mmetaG_FD_108192 | JGI IMG/M metagenome (GOLD analysis project Ga0160422, IMG submission 108192) | Marine microbial communities from the Central Pacific Ocean - Fk160115 60m metaG | ecosystem: Environmental > Aquatic > Marine > Oceanic > Photic zone | place: The Central Pacific Ocean... | reverse complement strand
TGGAGGATAAATTTTGAATGATCTTGAGGGTCTAGACCGCCACCGTGTGAGCTTCGAGTCACCTCGTCGAGGCTTCGCTCAGCACTCAAGGGCAGCAGTTTTGCAGACGTACCTAGTTGGTCCAGCATACGCAAGGTCCATTGGCAGTCTGCGTTGTAAATCAGGCAGTCCGTCTCGGTTTGAGAAGCTGTGATGCGCCACTTTGAGGCGGCATATTGCTCCATCTTGTAGTTGTATCGGTCGAGGTGGTCTGGCGTGATGTTGAGGATGACGCCCACTGAGGGACGGAATGAATTTGTGCCGTCCAATTGGAAACTACTTACTTCTACGATTGTGACTTCCGCGGGTTCCTCATCGCGATTGATGCGCTCGGAGAGGCGACGCGCCCAACTTGTACCTATGTTGCCAACGCAGTCTGTCGCCCATCCCTCGTGACGAAGCATGTGGTCAATCATGGACGTGGTGGTCGTCTTGCCATTGGACCCTGTCACTGCCACCACTGGGTTGGTGTGACCAAGTTTTCGAAATATTCGCGAAGCGTATTCGATTTCGCTGATGACCTCTCGACCTTGATTACGACACGTCTGGACCACTTCAGCGTCGTCAGGTATGCCAGGGCTCTTGATTACGATTTTCGCGTCACTCCACGATTTTGGCTGATGTCCACCGACCTCGTTGGAGATCCCGACGGCTTGGAGTTCAGCCACGCCGGGTCCTTTCTCCGCACCAGCGTCACTCACAAACGCACTTGCACCGATTGACTGCGCCAACAAGGCACATCCCACGCCGCTTTCGCCGGCGCCAAGAACAAGGATGGGATCAGTGAGGTTCATGAGGGATGGAATGCAAGAGGAGATTCAGCGGACTTTGAGGGTGACAATGGTGATGACAGCAAGGAGCACTCCCACAATCCAAAAGCGAGCAGTGATTTTGGATTCGGGCATATTTTGTTTTTGATAGTGGTGGTGGAGTGGGGCCATGAGGAACACACGACGACCTTCGCCATATTTGTTTTTGGTGTAACGGAACCACCCCACTTGGATCACTACACTGAGATTTTCGATGAGGAAAATCCCGCAAAGCAGTGGAATGAGAAGCTCTTTACGTATGGCGATGGCGAATGCGGCGATGATACCACCCAGGGCAAGAGACCCAGTATCACCCATAAAGACTTGGGCGGGAAAAGCGTTGTACCAGAGGAAGGCGATGCACGCACCTACGAATGCAGCGATGAATACAACGAGTTCCTCAGAGCCTGGGATGTACATGATGCTGAGGTAGTCTGCAATGACAGTGTTGGAACTGACGTAGGCTAAAACGGCCAAGGCCATGCCAATGATGGCACTGCTTCCCGTGGCGAGACCGTCAATGCCGTCGGTTAGGTTGGCGCCGTTGCTGACTGCTGTGACAATGAGAATAACGAGCGGAATGAATACCACCCATACATAGTTCGCAGCATCATCTACCAACCACGACAGGAGCCATGTGTAATCGAAGTGATTGTCCTTGATGAATGGAATCGTGGTGGCTGTGGATCGCACCGTCGTCCAAGTGTTGTCATCCGCCAATTCTTTGATGGCGATGTCTGGATGCCAAATCATGACAGCACCTAAAATCACTCCCATGCCCACTTGCCCGATGACTTTGAATCGCCCAGCAAGACCCGCCTTGTTCTTTTTAAATACCTTGATGTAGTCGTCTATAAACCCAATTGCGCCTAGCCAAATGGTGGCTAGAATCATAAGTTGGGCGTAAACGTTGGTGAGGTCTGTGAACAGGACGGTAGGAACCAGGATGGCACCGAGGATGATGAGGCCACCCATGGTTGGCGTGCCTTGTTTGTTCATTTGACCCTCCAAACCGAGATCGCGAACGATTTCACCAACTTGATTCAGTTGCAAACGTTCAATGATTCGCTTGCCAAACAAAATGCCCACAACCAATGAAGTCATCAAGCTCATTCCTGCACGAAACGACACGTAACTGAATAGGCCAGCGCCTGGCAGGTCGTAGATGTCGTGGAGATTTGTGAACAGGTGGTAGAGCATGGTACTTGGTCGTCAGGTGCTGGCTGCGAACGCTTCTTTTAGTTCAAGGCGGTCATCAAATGGCTCGCGCTTGCCCTGGATTTCTTGATAGGTCTCATGGCCCTTGCCAGCCACCAATACGATGTCTCCGGGTTCAGCAAGAGCTGCGGCAGTTCGTATGGCCTCGCGACGGTCCACAATGCTCAGACATTTGCGTTTTTCAATGGGGTCCAATCCTTGTTCCATCTCGTGAAGAATGGTCCTGGGGTCTTCGCTTCGCGGGTTGTCGCTGGTGAGGATGACGCGGTCCGACCGCCCGGCTGCACTTCGTGCCATGACCGGACGTTTTGTGGCGTCGCGATCGCCACCACATCCCACCACCGTAATCACCTTCTCCCCTCCATTTCGAACGTGTGAAATGGTCTTGAGTACATTGTCTAACGCGTCTGGGGTGTGGGCGTAATCGACAATGGCTGTGATGCCATCTCGCGCTGGAATTCTTTCGAATCGACCGGCAGGCGCCTTCAGCAAGGACATCTGCGTGAGCGCATTGATTTTGTCCATCCCAAGCATCTTGCTCACGACGTAAACCGCAAGGAGATTGCTCGCGTTGAATCCGCCTACAAGTGAGGAATACAATTCTTGTCCGTCCAGGTGAAGGACGAGCCCTGTGATTTGGTTTTCGGTGAGGCGCGCGCGTTCGTCTGCCACGTTCTGAACAGCCATGGTCACCACTTTGGCTTTGGTTTCCGCGACCATGTCTTCGGCGTGTGGGTCGTCGTTGTTGACAGCTGCGAACGCAGATGAAGGAAGTTGGTCGAACAGCTTCTTCTTGGCCTTGATGTATCCGTTAAAATCACCGTGATAATCGAGATGATCGTGAGTGATGTTGGTGAAAACAGCCCCTGTTAGTTGCGTTCCTTCAAGTCGCTCTTGAGCGATGGCGTGGGAACTCGCCTCCATGAAGACGTGGGTACACCCGGCGTCAGCCATTTCGCGCAACAGGGCCTGCAAACTCAAAGCATCTGGAGTTGTATGTGTGGCTGGAACCGCACGGTCGACAATGCGATTTTCTACGGTTCCCAGCATACCAGCTTTTCGGTCCAGCAATCTGTAGAGCTGATGGAGCAAGGTGACAGTCGTCGTTTTGCCGTTGGTCCCTGTGACCGCGACCACTTTCATGTCTCGCGAGGGATAGTCGTAAAACGCAGCGGCAACGTGCCCCAAGGCTTTGGCGCTTGACTTCACCTGGATGACTGTGACGTGGTCTGGTGTTTGATCAGGCATACGCTCACAAATCACACATGCCGCACCCGCGGCAACGGCTTGGACAATGAAATCGTGCCCGTCTAACAACGTACCGGGGATGGCGACAAATAGCCCCAAGGGTTGGACCTCTCTCGAGTCAATCGAGATGTGTTCAACAGCCATGCGAGTGGTTCCTCGCACCTCAAGGATGCGTACGTCGTAAAGCAAATCGGACAGCAGTTTCACGAGAGACGGAGTTGAATGGTGGTGAGTTCGGACCGCAGCGGGGTTCCCGGAGAAATGGATTGGGATTTCACGGTGCCTATGCCATCGTAGTCTACCCGGAGCCCGGCATTTTCAAGCAGGTAGAGGGCATCTCGAAGCCCCATTCCTCGGACGTCGGGGACTCCAAATTCCGGGATGTCAAGTGTTGTGATTTGAGCTTCTTTGTCGCCTGTTTTTACCTGGACCCAGTCGTCCGTAAGGCCAGAATTGTAATCAATGCCGAGTTCGTTGTACAACGTTTCTAGTGGTTCTCGCGCGCCGTCCTTGGATGCAGGAATAGATTGAGTCTCTGCGAGAGGGCCATGGCTCAACTTGTGAAATGCGGGGTCTGTGGCGTAAATGAGGTCGGCGACTTCTCTAAAAACTGGAGCGGCAATGGTGCTTCCATAGTATCGACCGCTTTTGGTATCCGCGATGACAACCACACAAGAGTATTTGGGGTTGTCGGCTGGAAAGTAGCCAGCAAAGGAGGCGCGATAACGCCCTTGTTCATAGCCTTGGCTTGTGGCGATGCGAGCTGTCCCCGTTTTCCCAGCTACGGTATAGGGCTTGTCCTTGAAATGATCTCGTGCTGTCCCCTCTCCATTTGGGTCGCAAACGGCCTTCATCATGGATTGGCAAGCGTCCAGCGTGCTGGCCCGGCAAATGCGTGGATTTAACACAAATGGCTCATAAGTCTTGACGACATCTGAACCCGAGCGCAGCGACTTCACGAGTTGAGGCCGCATCATCCTGCCATTGTTGGCCACCGCATTGTACAGGGCAAGAATTTGCAATGGGGTTTGGGTAACTTCATACCCAATGGCCATCTGGGTTAGGCTAATGCCCGACCATTCTCGGTCCTCAATGGACGATTTGACCTTGGGTTCAGCCTCACCCACGTATCGGATGCCAGTTTTGCTTGCGACTCCGATGCGCTTGAGTTCATCTAGAAAGGCTTGCGGATTTGCGCCAAACGTGTTTTTCACTGCAAGGGCGGTTCCCACATTTGAACTGACTGCAAAAACCTTACCCAAGGAGATGTCGCCATGACCGCCTTCACTGTGATTGCTGTCGCGCATTCGATCGTGATGAAAATAGATTTCACCGTCCCCAGTGTCAACGGAGTCTGTAAGGGCACTGCCGGCCTCCATGCAAGCCATGAGGCTGGCGAGTTTGAAGGTGGACCCTGGTTCGACCGCAGTGCCGATCGCGTGATTGAAATCTTCCCAATATTCTGCCTCCCCTTGCTCGACTTCGTGTCTGGTTAGATTGGCGATGGCTCGGATGTAACCACTCGATACCTCGGAAACAATCACAGTGCCCCAAGCGGCTTTGTGACGTCTCAACTGTTGTTCAAGGGCATTGGTGGCCACGTCCTGCAAATGCAGGTCGAGTGTGGTCACCACGTCAAGGCCTTCGACTGGATCCACGAGGTAGTCGTCAGTCACGGGCATCCACTGATTCCCTGCGACACGACGAGACAATTGTTGTCCCTCTACACCGGCCAATTCGTCGTTCCAAGCGCGTTCAATGCCCACTCGTTGGTGCTCTCGGTCGATGCCCACCGTACGTGCAGCAAGTTTTCCAAAAGGTCGTCGGCGATTTTCATGACGTTCAAAAACGAGCCCGTTTTTGTATCGCCCCAATTTCACAAAGGGCATTTTCCGCAATCCTTGGTAGCACGTGAATGGGATGTTGCGACCAATCAGCGCACCGCGATGTCCCCGGTTTTTGGCATTGTCAAACTTGCCCTTGATGGTCGAGGGAGTTTTGCCAATCGCGGATCCAATGGCAAGGCACAAGGTGTCGATGTATTCGTTGTACATGTCCCATCGCATGCCTTCGCATTTGGCATCCCAGCGCAGATCATACACTGGGACGCTTGTTGCAAGAAGACTTCCATCATGAGATAGGATTTGTCCTCTTGCGGGTTCAATGGTGCGCACACTCGTTGAGAATTCCTCTCCTCGATTTGACCAAGTGTCGTACTCGACAGTTTGAATCATGAGAATTCGCCCAAAAACCATCAAGCCAGTGACAGTGAGGCCTACAAAAACAAGCCAAATGCGTCCAGTATTGATGGGTGTTTTCATTCGTTGGAGGGCAACAGGATGGGTGGTGAAGTGGGTTGTTCCAACCCGAGTTCAGCAGTGGAACGAGCCAGTCGACTTTGTTGAAGTTGAGACTCGAAGTCGGATCGCAGTGTTTTCTCTTCCGCAGTTGCTTCCTCCAATTTTTCGAGGGTTCTCTGTTTGTCGCGAAGGATGCGTTCGGTTTGATATCCCAAGCCGAGGTAAAGGATGGTGAGTAGGCTGGTAAAAAGCAGGTAAGGCACTTGCCGCACAAGGGCTTCTCGTGCCAGAATTTCACCGCTTAGGACTTCTCGAATGAGCCCGCCAACTTGATTGTCAGCCAGATTGATGCCCCTTCGGTTTCTTTTCTTGCGTTGGGCAGAGCGAAATTCCTCTGAAGTACGCAGTCTGTTGGGATTGTTGGTTGCAGCAGCTTTGGCGGCCTTGGCTCTCGCCACATCCTTTTGTGCTTCCTGCTGGGCTTCGCGTGCGGCAAGTTCTGCGGGCGTCAAGGTGCGGTTACCTCCTGCGGTGGCCTCAGAGTTATTGGATGATCTTCGAAGAAAGCGAAGCAATTTCATGACACCCACTCGGTTCGTTCCGCCACACGAAGGCGTGCGCTTCTTGCGCGTGGGTTGGATTCGATTTCTAATGCGTCTGCAACGATAGCCTTACGCACGAGAGGGTGAAATGGAGCCAAGATTTGACCCTTTATGTCGCGCTTGACTTCGTCGTCAAAATTTCCAGATCGCATGAAGTGTTTGACCAGGCGGTCTTCAAGACTGTGGTAACTGATGATGACCAATCTTCCTCTGGGCTTGAGCATGGATATTGCCTGAGTGAGTAAATCTTCTAAAGCACCGAGCTCATCGTTGATGTGAATGCGGATGGCTTGGAAGATTTTGGCGTAAAACTTGTTCTCCTTGCCTGGGGGGGCAGAAGGCGATAGGATTTCCATGAGATCGCGAGTCGTCTTGACGGGGGCTTTTTGTCGGGCCACAACAATGCGGTGGGCCAGTTTGTCAGGTCGATTTACCTCTCCGTAACGGCGAAAAATTTGAGTCATTTCTGAAACTTCAGCTTCAGCAATCCATGCGCTCGCAGGTTGGCCAGTTTCCTGATTCATGCGCATGTCGAGGGGCCCCTCTTGGCGCAAGGAAAAGCCGCGCTCCGCCTTGTCAAATTGATGCGAGCTTACGCCTAGGTCTGCAAGTAAGCCGTCAAGAGGCAAGCCTTGGTTTGCGCGCAAAAACTGGGGTGCAAATCTGAAGTTGGCCGCAATCATTGTGAAGCGGTCGTCCTTGGGGGTGTTGATTGTGGCATCAGGGTCTTGATCAAAACCAAAGAGCCTTCCATCTGGACTCAATTTGGTCAAAATCGCAGAGCTGTGTCCACCTCCGCCAAAGGTTGCGTCCATCCAATGTCCACCGCTGGCCACATCGCCGTCGAGGTTGAGCGCCTTCAGAGAGGCGTCTAACATGACGGGGACGTGATAGGGTGCGGTCATTCGATGTCAGTGCCATCAAGGTCCTGCCGCACGTCTTCCGCGAGGTCTCCGAAGTCGAGGTTGTCCTCGTCTTGAATGACCTGCTTGTTGTACGCGCTTTGGTTCCAGATTTCGACTTTCTCTCCCAGCCCGGAGACAATCACTTCCTTGGCATCTCTCGGATTGATGCCCGCATAATCAAGAAGGGCGGCAGGTAGATTGATGCGTCCTGATCCGTCCACGTCTACATGGGTGGCGCCCTTCATGAATTTTCGTTGAAACAGTTGGTGCTTCCGGTTGTATCGGCTCAAACGCGCCATTTCAGCGTTCACCTTATCCCATTCTGGTTTTGGGTACAGCACCAAGCAGCCCTCGAAAATATCCCGATTTACCACGAGTCCGTGATGAATCACCCCATCCAAATGCTTGCGCAATTTGGCAGGAAACATCAAACGGCCTTTGGCGTCGATGCGGCATGGATGTTCTCCGAGCAGGTTGAGCATGGGTGGAAATTTTCGCCGCTCCAAAAGTACAAGTGTTTTCCCACTTTCTCCCACTCGTTGACACTTTCTCCCACTTTGTGGATAAAGTTTGGCGTTTCGTCATGGAAAAACGCCGTATTTATTGGGATTTCAGACGAGTGAGGAAATTTGCATCAATTTCACAATGAACACGTTATTCACATTGGATGTGAACAACCTCACGTGGATGTATGCGTTTTCAAGAGGTTGTCCGTGCTCAAAGCAGATGCATTTTTGGCTTCATGGAATCAACCATTCTTGAACGCGGAATTTATCGCTACGTCGAAGAAGGCCAAGGCACTCCGATTGTTTTGTTGCACGGGTTGTTTGGTGCTCTGAGTAACTTCGCGGAGGTACGTGCGCATTTCAGTGCCAGATTTCGCGTGATCACTCCCATGTTGCCTATCTATGAGCTCCCCATGTTGGAGACCAATGCCAAAAACCTGGCAAAGCATATTTCAGGTTTTTTGGATGAGCTTGACTTGAGGAAGGTGCACCTGCTAGGGAACAGCCTTGGGGGACACGTCGGTCTCATTTACACGCGCGACCACCTCGAACGCGTGGCTTCATTGACTTTGACTGCCAGCAGTGGGTTGTACGAAAATGCATTTGGCTCGAGCTTCCCACGGCGCGAGGACAAGAGCTACATCAAGGAAAAAGTGGCTGTGACCTTTTATGATCCAAAGCACGCCACACCTGAACTCGTCGACGAATGTTTTGAAGCTGTGAATGATCGCAACAAGGTCTTGCGTATCCTGAGCATTGCCAAGTCGGCCATTCGCCACAACATGTCCAAGGATTTGCCATCCATGAATGTTCCTGTTTGCTTGATTTGGGGTAAGAACGACATCATCACTCCCCCCGAGGTTGCCAATGAATTTTTGGATGGTTTTCCCGATGCGGACCTGCATTGGATCGAGGAGTGCGGGCATGCCCCCATGATGGAGCACCCTGAGACGTTCAACCAAATCTTGAGCGACTGGTACGCCAGCCGTGGAATTTCTTGAGCCCATGTCCAGCGGGGCCAAAGGGTCGTGGGAATTCAAGGTCGCTTCTTTTGTGAAGAGCAGCGCTCAGCCCTCGGAGTGCCCAGTTCCCGATCGACCGGAATATGCATTCATTGGACGCTCCAATGTGGGGAAGAGCTCTCTGCTGAACATGCTGGCAGGGCGCAACAGCTTGGCCAAAACATCAAGCACTCCTGGAAAGACCCAATTGATCAACCATTTCGACGTTGATGGCACCTGGTATTTGGTGGATTTGCCAGGATTTGGATATGCCAAGGTGAGCAAGAGAGAGAGGGAGAAGTGGATGAAGGTCACCAAACAATACTTGGATTCACGCATCAATCTGATGTGCGTCATGATGCTCATTGACTCTCGCATTCCTGCACAAAAAGTTGACCTTGACTTCATGGCTTGGATGGGCAAGACAGGATTGCCATTCGTTCTTGTATTTACCAAAGTGGACAAGTTGAATAAGGCGGAGCACGCTGAATTTTTGCCGGCTTACGAGATGGAGATGCTCAAGCAATGGCACAAGATGCCCCCTGTCTTTGTCACGAGCGCAAAGACCGGAGAGGGTCGGGAGGAGATGTTGAGATTTATCTCAGCCACCAATGGTCTGTACCAACCCTGAGTTCAAGAATCAACCACGCCGATGCGTTTGGCCAACTCTTCAGTAAATCCACGAAGGGCATTTGCGTGATCCTTGTCTGAGGTGGAGCGCTCGTAGGTATCAGCTAGGGTCATGATGGTTTGGATGACGAACGACCGCATTTCTTCCACACTCATTTCTTTGGTCCACAAGTCCATGCGCATGGCCGCAAATTCTTTGGCGTTCCACATGGATAGCGTCATGGCAGAAGCGGGCTGATTCATTATCCCGCCATCTTCAGCGGTCCATTCCATGGATACGGGCACCTGATTTTCGTCGGTGGTGACGTCAATGACAATTCGTGATTTGTTGGACATGGGACGAAAGTACGCTCAGGGCCGGTAGGCACGCAACACCGGCTGTGGATCGACCCATCCAAGGACATCAGAATCAGTGGACTCTGGGTAGGCTTGGAGGGCGGCTTCCACAGCGCGCCATCCGAGAAAGATTCCAAGTCGATCAGGACTTTCCTGTGGTAAGCGGCCAACCCGGGTAAATGGCCCCTCTTGAAACCATCTCATTACATCACGCGGTGCATTGGAAAACATGCGCTCCTGAGGTTGAATTTCTGCCCAGGTGGCGCGTTCATGTGCCACTGCCCATTCCCACTCTTCCTCCGTCCAATTCATCAATTGAGCTGGTGAGACATCAGGCAAACACCTTGAAGCTGTGTGCATGACTTTACCCCAGAACAACCACATGTCTGCAGTGCGAGGAGAGGTGGGAACGAGTTCTTGCTGGTTGACTGCAATCCAACCGAGCAGCGCGTCACAAGCCATGCGATCCGGGCGCATCCTTGCGAGTCGGTAGTTCGGGAATTTGGCGGGAGGCAATTCGCGATGCAGAGGGTGGTCACTGCCCAAGAACCAATCGAGGCCGACTCCAATCCAGGAGGGACCCGGATAGATTGCAAAGTTGAATCCAGAAGGCATCCAAATCACGTCGGGAATTGCGAGATCGGGTTCGATCACCTTAAAACGCTTCAGACCATTTTTCAGTTTACGCGACTCTCTGTCGATGACATCCTCACTTCCTGAGGTCGAGTCAATGGCCGCGAGCATGGGCGCCATTTGCGCGAGAAACTGGTCAAGCACGTCAATGGTCATGGTGTCTTCCGCCGCGCCGAGCTGAAGTATGTCTTCGCACCACACCTGCCAGAATTCAGGATGCATGTCGTGCAAATAAGCCCTTGATATTTTTCGGCTTTTGCTTTGGGGCAGACGGTCCAACACATCCATCCAGTTCACTTCGCGGTGGTCATCAGGCAGATTGACTTGGTCAATGGCAATTGGTAGGGGTTTGTCATCGCAACCCACGAATAAACTGAAGGTCAAAACCCACATCGGAGCATAGAACAACTTGCGAATAGGACGAGAGGTGCACATGAACGAAAGATTAGTTTTGAGCAAATCGCACAGACGATGACAAAGATGAACAACGACTGCGGGAATGGCACCGCTTGGATGAAAATCACCTTGCATTTTGGCTTGATGGTGTTGTTGTCAATTCAGGTTCAGGCCCAAACCCGATCAGAGGGATTCCGAATGGGACTGGCGTTGGACCCAAACATATCTTGGATGAGTTCAAGTGATTTGGAACATACCACCAATGGAATACGTGCTCACTTTGGATACCATTTCATGGCTGACATTTTATTTACAGAAACGTATGCCTTTGGCACAGGAGTGAATGTGTTTCGAACGGGAAGCAACGTGGAATATTGGGAGCCCACCACCGACTCGACTTTGAGTCACGTTTCTCGAAGTTTCAACAATCAGTACGTTGAAGTCCCACTGACCTTCAAGCTGCGAACCAAAGAGATTGGTTACACCACTTATTTCGGTCAATTTGGGGGAGGAGTGGGCTTGAATACGAGAAGGGAGGCTGAAGAGTCCCGTTATGTGGCCTTTGAGAGGAATGAAGGGACATGGTTGCCAACTGAAGAGGCTGCGGCCCAACCTCAAGACTTGATTTCTGGAAATTTTGCCAGTTTGTTCAGGGCTTCCCTGATTGTTGGGATGGGATTTGAGCGACGAATCGCAGGGACCACGTCGTTGATGGTAGGCTTCACTTACAACAGCAGTTTGTTTTCAACTCACAAAGGCCAGATGGTCGTAGAAGAAAATGTTTTGGGGGAGCCTCGTTTTGGGGGAGATGAGCCCTTGCAAACCCAAATGGCAGGGCACGATAGCTTTTTGGCAATGACGTTGGGTGTGGTCTTCTGAGCCACTCCTGCCTTTGTGCATTGCGCAATTCGTTGATGCATTGCACCTTGCAGTATCATTGGTAATTGATGGCACATTCTCTCTTTGATCCTGAAGCGGTTTCGCAGCACATTGTGGCATGGCTGAATGACTATTTGGTCAACTCGGGAATGAATGGTTGGATTGTAGGTGTCTCGGGGGGGATTGACTCTGCGGTGACATCTACACTTTGTGCTCGGACTGAGGCTCCCACGACATGTGTTGAAATGCCGATTCACCAAGATCCCAATCAAGCAAATCGAGCTGCAGAACACATTGACGCGTTGTGCGCTCAATTCCCACGTGTGCGACGTTCGATGGTGTCGTTGACGGAGGTGTATGAGACGTTCTCTCGTGCTTTGCCTGATGGCCCTGACGAAAGCGATGGGCTAGCTTTGGCCAACGCAAGGGCCAGATTGCGAATGACTACCCTGTATGCATTGGGGCAGCGAACGAATGCTTTGGTTGCAGGGACAGGCAATAAAGTGGAGGATTTCGGGGTGGGTTTCTACACGAAGTACGGCGATGGTGGGGTGGATTTGTCGCCCATTGCTGATCTCACCAAAACGGAAGTCTTTGCACTTGGAGCTTACCTGAGGGTCGGTGACGCCATCCTGGAGGCCCCTCCAACGGACGGTCTGTGGGGCGACAATCGTTCGGATGAAGACCAGCTCGGTGCAACATATCCCGAGTTGGAGTGGGCCATGTCATGGGTGGCCTTGCACGATCCGTTGTCGTCCGAGAGTCCGCATCATGGAGAAGAAAATCTATCGCAGCGTCAGCGTGAGATTTTGAAAATTTATCGCATGCACCACTTTAAGAACAAGCACAAAATGGACCCCATTCCTGTGTGTGCCATTCCAGATGTGGTAAGATTTACCTCCACCTGAGAGCGTTCAGTCGGTGGAATGCAAGATCAACTTGGTTGTGGCTTCGTGCCGAACCTCACCTTCGGCAGGTTGGGTGACCAGCAATACCGTGTATGTTCCTGGCTCGAGGAAATCTTCTCCCCGCTTCATGGGAATCTCCAACGGCTGTAGCCCTGCAACCAAGTCAACCGTTCCAGCGTCAACAACAAATCCACTGGATTTCTGAAGTTGATCCAGGATTGCCGAGGCTCCTCCTCCGGCCGTTGCTGAGGAATCCGGTGCTTGTGGAGCGGTCGGGATGAACCTCAGTTCCAACCGGGCATTCTCTTCTGTTCTCGACCAAACCCACGCTCGAACGACGGGGTTTTGAGGCTCAGACCAACCTCTTCCAATCTTATCCCACCATGGTTGACGTTCTTGCTCTAGCTCTTCTTTCTCAAAAGCCAGAGGCGTTTCAGACCACTCTTCGGGGGATCCAGATTTTTCAATGATGGGGCTTAAATCGAGGACGTAAATTCCTCGTCCGTGTGTACCAATAATCAGGTCGTTTTTTTGCTCTTGGATGGCAAGATCGTGAACAGGGACGCGCGGCAAATGGCGGTGCAGCGAAGCAAACGATGCACCTAGATCCGTCGTCAAATAAGCACCGCCGTCTGTACCCACGATCCACCAACCTTTGCGACTAGCACTTTCTACGATGGCATTCACTGGTTCCTGGGGGAGATGTTGCCCCCAATTTTCCCAAGATTTCCCTTCGTCACGTGTTGCAAATACCAAAGATTCAAAGCAATCGTGGCGGTAACCGTTGAGCGCGACTACAAGAAGCTCCGGGTCGTGTTGCGACCAAGCCACTTCACTCACCCAAAGATGTTTGAGGTCTTCACCTTTGCCAATTTGGGTGTCTATAGGGAGTTTCAATCGCTCCCAAGAATGACCCCCATCGGGGCTGACGTGAATCAAGCCGTCGTCGCTGCCTACAGCGAGAACGCCAAATTGTTTGGGGTGCTCCGCGAGAGTCGTCAATGTGCCAAACGGAACATTTCCTGGCAATCCTCCGCGGGTCAAATCGGCACTTATCGTTTCAAAGGAGTCGCCTTGGTTGAGAGACCTATGCACTTTGTTTGAGGCCATGTACAAAACATCTTGTTGATGCTTACTGAGTACGATGGGGGTTTGCCAATTCCAGCGCAATGGTGTTTCCCCCAATTTGTGGGAGGGGTGAAGAGTCGTTCGATCACCAGTGGTTCTGTTGGTTCGCATGTACCACCCAAACTGAGATCCAGTGTACACAACGTCGTTGTTGCGGCAATCTACCTCAATCTGCATCCCGTCTCCACCTCCGATGGCGGTGAATCCGTGATGACCTGTTTGATGCCAAGCTGGTGATTCCCGGTGGTCGTTGTCTCCCACCCATGTGCCGTTGTCTTGCAATCCACCATAGATGCGGTAAGGATTGGCTTCATCAACCTCAACGGCATAAAATTGACCGACTGAGGGACTGTTGCATTTGATCCAATTGGCGCCTCCATCCCAGGACACATTGATGCCACCATCGTTGCCGTTGATCAGGTGGTTTGGATTGGCGGGGTCCACCCAAAGTTTGTGGTGGTCGACGTGCACATTTGCTGCACCAACAGAGGTGAAATTGGCCCCGCCGTCCGTGGATTTTAGGAGAGGTACGCCAGCGATGTAAATGACAGAGGCATTGGATGGGTCGACGGAAACCGTTCCGAAATAGTACCCATAGGTGTAACAGACGTCCTCGAGAGGTTTGGCATGAGTTTTCACCCACTTTCCTTCATCGGCTTCAGATGCACTTTGTCCTTGAGCCAGAAGGTTGACAGCGGCGGGGGTTGCTTTTTCGTTGGAAATGCTCCTTTGGGGGACGCGGTAGCGATACAATTCGGGTCCCACAATCTCAGCTTCAAACAGAGCTCGATTGCCATCTGTGAGGTAGTCGTGTAAGGCCCTGGGTTTGAGGCTCCCCGCACTTATACGCGCTTTCACAGAGGCGGCACTGTCGGCTTGATCAAACCCTTCTCGATCCAAAAATTCTTGCAGTTTTGAGTTGTCAAGCAAGCCGAAACTCTCCTCGTTCATCTCTAGAAAATCTAGGGCTTTGAGGGCCCCTTCTTCAGTGTTTTCGTCGGGTTGATCCGCAGGTGCGGCTTGATTGTCCAGCAATGCAAACAAAGTTTGCGTTGCACTGTGATAGCTCAAACCAATGCGACCGGCGTCGGCCCCTTCTGGAAAATTGCTGTCAGACGAAATCCGGGACCAATTGTCTCCGCCGTCCGTACTTTCCCAAATCCCCGAGCCCGTTCCTCCTTCTGTGAAATCGTGAGCCCTCCGAGTACGATCCCATGAAGCTGCAAAAAGATGGTTTGGGTCCGTATCGTCTGCTACCATGTCCACAAAACCCACAACTTTTTTCTTTGTCGATGTTGGTACAGTGAGCACAGATTCCCAGTTCTGCCCTCCGTCTTCAGTGCGGTAAATTGCACCGCCGAAATTGTCGGAGTAAAGCTCTCCAAGGGCCGCAACCCACATGCGGTCAGGGTTCATGTTATCAATGATGACTCGACCGATGTGATGGCTGCCTTCTAGTCCGGCATGTCTCCATGTGGCCCCGTGATTGTCACTGATGTAGACTCCGTCGCCGGCATAGGAGCTGCGCGATGAATTCACTTCTCCAGATCCGACCAAAACGCGACCAGAAGGGTGGGCATCTACAGCTCCGAGCATGCATGTTTGTTCAAGCAAGGGCTCAAATGTCGTGCCGTGATTGATGCTTTTCCAGAGTCCTCCTGTGGCGTAGGCGACATACATTGTATCTGCCACAACCGCCAAATCAACCACGCGTCCACCCATCACAGACGGCCCCACATTGCGCAGCTCAAGCCCGCTTGTCCAAGAGGCTGAAGAGAATGCCTCACGCACAGAGGCGGCTTCTGAATAGGTCCCCACGGGGCTGGTATCCCATGATTGGCTTATGAAGGAAAGCGGGATGCTCAGGAAAAAACAAACCAAAGTCAGGCCCGAAGAAGTTGAGT
>Ga0160422_10001328_pt1 | contig 15471 bp, 9 predicted proteins | sample Fk160mmetaG_FD_108192 | JGI IMG/M metagenome (GOLD analysis project Ga0160422, IMG submission 108192) | Marine microbial communities from the Central Pacific Ocean - Fk160115 60m metaG | ecosystem: Environmental > Aquatic > Marine > Oceanic > Photic zone | place: The Central Pacific Ocean... | reverse complement strand
GGAGTCGAAAACGAAGGCTACTTTCCGCGGGAGGTGGTCATACCACTCACATCAGACCTTCAACACGGAAAACACCCCGGAGAGGGTTTCATCCGATACGTCAGACTGGCGATAGGATAACACCGATGGCCAGGAAGGTTCAACAGCTTCATCTTGTCCTGGCTGGCGCCGTGTCGTTGGTTTTATTGCCCATGCTCGTTTCGGGGTTTTATTTGGCTTGGGAGTCAGCGTTGTGCCACGCTGAAAACCCGATGGACAAGAAAGGGTTGAAGGAGCAGAATCTGGCGATGTTCCTCAGTCGACTTGATGTCGGATTCGAGTCCGTAGAGGAGTTGGAAATCACCTCTTGTGGTGATGTCTTGGTCACAGGTAACCCGAAACATCTTGATTTTGGCACGTGGTTGGCCAACCCTCAAACGGGAGAAGCTCTCGGGGAGACAGAGAGGCGGTCGGCATTGTCACGATTCATGTTAACCCTTCATCGGTCTTTGTTTTTGGATCGGACAGGAAGAATGATTGCAGGTGTATGCTCAATTTTGACTTTGTGTTTGGTGATTGCGGGTGGAGTTTTGTGGTTGACGTTGTACGGTAGAAAGCTGAGGCGCGTCGGTCGACTTCATTCTGATGTGGGACTTTTGAGCCTGCTTCCTCTCCTGTTTTTGGTTGGAACTGGGGTGGCGTTAAGCGCCGTACGCTTTGATGTTTGGGAGCTGATTCCAAACGAGTTAGAGAGCGTTCAAGTGAGTCATTCAGAGGCAGTCATCGCTCCGTCAGAATGGCCCGCATTTCAATCGATTTCCTTGAAAGATGTCGAGGTGTTACGCTATCCATTCCTTGTGGAAGAAGATGAAGTTTTTGAACTCACCATGCAGAATGGCGATCGGATTGAATTTCGTGCGACAGACGGTGCTGTTGTTGCTCAAGCTGATGTGCATTTGGATGAGCAAATTTTTGCTTGGACTGATCGAGTACATACTGCCAGATTTGATGGCTGGTTGGCATGGTTGTGGATGGCAGTATCGGTGGCCATGTTAGCCTTGGCTTACACAGGTCTTACTTCTTGGGTTCGTCGATGGGTAAGCGCCAGGCGTATGATCAAGCATAAGATGAATGATGTGGTCACAGATGTGTGCATCGTGGTGGCTTCCCAAATGGGGACAACCGCAGATCGCGCGTCGCGATTGGCGAAGGCTTGGCTTGAAATGGGTGTCAAGTGCACGGTACATGATCTCGCTTCATTCCGTCCAAGTCCAGACATGCACAAGTGCTTGTTCATGTTGGCCACCTACGGCCAAGGTGATTCCCCAAATCGTCATCAATTGTGGAGGAAGTGGGTTGCGGATTATGAAGGGGAGCTTACCGGGCATGCCGCCGTGGTGGCCTTTGGGGATCAATCTTATCCGAGGTTTGCGGCATTTGGCGAGGACATGTTCCTCGCATTGAATTCACTGAACTCTCCAAAAACAGTGAGTCTTTTGGGGAAAGTGAACCGACAGGAGGATGGTGAATTTGAAAAAGCTCTGATCGAATTGGAGGCGCAATGGGGGATCCCTTTGCCGAAAGGTTTGAAGAAATCCTCGGAGGAAACAGAAGTGCTCTTCAACATTGAAAAATCACAGACGGCCGATGACTTGGCTTGGATTGAATTGAAAAGTGCAGTCAACGCGACAAGTGTTCACCTTGCTGAGTCAGGCAGTTTGCTGGGATTGATTCCATCGGAATCCAAAGGGATTCGATGGTACTCACTGTCTGCCCTCGAAGGCGGTCGGATTGGAATGCTCGTAAAACGACATGAACAAGGCGTGTGCTCCAATCAAATCCATGGGCTTGCTTTGGGAGACCAAATCGGAGCATCGATTCAGCCAAACTTGAACTTTCGTTTGCCTTCGTCCCGTCCATTGGCGTTTGTGGCAAATGGATCAGGAATGGGCCCTTTTGTGGGCATGATTCAGCAGCTCGAAGATGACGCAGGAGCTCACTTGTTTTGGGGCGTCCAAACGAAAGCTCAATATGATCTTATCTCGGAAGAATTCAGTCGTGCCTTAAGCAGAGGAGCGCTTCAATCCGTAATTGTCACAACGTCTCGCGAGGGGACGGGGCACAAATACGTTCAAGATGCGGTTGCGGCGTGGACAGAACTCCCAGATTTCTCTAGAAAACAAGGGACTTGGATGGTTTGTGGGAGCGAGGCCATGTCAGAGGGACTGTTGGATGTTTTGACATTGAAAAGCAATGCGTCACGCTCTGAATTGCAAAACAGCAAGTCTTGGATTGAAGATTGTTACTAAGCCCTTTTTCATACCTCGGGAAAAGCTCCGCGGAATGTCGGGGACAAAAGTGTGACAAAACTCCCCCAAAGAGGGGATGTTGTGATGGCATTGACCTAAATAATTTTGCCGAGCTATTTAGAACGATTCTTTAGAACGATTCAAAACCAAACAACTCTTCATACAACATGAAATTTTCATTTACCAAGGTCTTGATGGCCACCGCAGCATGCGCCATTTTTATGACTTCATGCACACGAGAAGGATGCACTGACCCAGCAGCGTCTAACTACGTTGACAATGCAGATTCGGATGACGGATCTTGCGAATATGACGTCGTAGCACCGGCAACATATGAGTTTACGGACGACAATGGCAACAACACAGTGTCTTTCACAGGTCAACGCCAGCGTCTCAACATGTTGTCAGAGATGACAAGCTACCTGAAGTCTGCGAACAATCCCGGTACTGCCCTTGAAGCATCCACTTTGTTGGCCATGTACGCGAATGACGGTTACACTTGGGAGGACAGCGAGGGCTTGTCAATGACTGGTTCTTCAAAGCAGCTCAAAAACAAAACTGTAGGAGGTGAATCTTTCTACACAGACATGTTTGAAGGCTACATGAACGGCATTGCAGAAGCCAGCGCAAACACTGTGGATGGTGTGACTGATGGCGCAGCTGGTCAGGCCGGTGTTGTGTTGTCCACAACCAACCCCGCCAAGCAGTACTTGCAGGATGCCCAAGGCCAGGAGTGGACTCAATTGATTGAGAAAGGTCTGATGGGAGCGTGCTTCATGTACAACATCAGCTCAGTTTATCTCGCACCGGGAAAAATGGATGTAGACAACACTACGGCCGTCGATCCTGCTGCAGGGAAATACTACACAGCCATGGAGCACCACTGGGATGAAGGCTACGGTTACTTTACGGATGCCGTTGATTACGCCCCAGGCGGGAATGGCACGAATCGATTCTGGGGCAAGTACGCCAACAGCCGTGAAACGGTTTTGGGATCAGCCACCAAAATCTCAGAGGCATTCCGTCTTGGACGCGCAGCGATTGCCAACGACGTCATGGCAGTACGTGACGCTCAAATCGCGGTCATCAATGCTGAGCTTGAGCGTTTGGCAGCGGGAACAGCCATTCACTATTTGAATGACGCTGTTTCTGACTTTGGTGACGACGCACTGCGCAATCACGAGCTTTCCGAGGCGAAGGCGTTCATTCAAGCCTTGCAATTCATTGCTGGTACTTCAGTGCCTACAGCCGAAGTCGAGCACCTGTTGGAAGATCTGGGAGAAGATTACTACAACGTAACCACAGCTGCCATCACGGAAGTACGTGACGAACTGGCGGCACTCACTGGTTTGACCGACGTTGCGGACCAACTTTAACCACCATTGATGTTTGCATCAAATCACTTGAAGCGTGAAACAGGCCTCCGATTCTGGGGGCCTGTTTTGCCGTTTTTGGTGTTGTTGTTTTCGGGGTGTGACCCCTCGGATGACAACAACGCTGACAACTTCGACCGCGGGGCATATCTGACAGAAACTGCAGACAACATCATTGTTCCTGCCTACGCTGAGTTCGCTGAAGAAAGCCAAAGCTTGAAACAAGCCTTGGATGATCTCGTCCTTGGACAAGTTTCGGCAGAAGACATCATTGCCTTGCGCGAAACACTGCGAGAGACGTACATGGCCTGGCAGCGAGTACAGCTCTTTGATTTTGGACCCGCCATCAATCGCGCGTTGTTGGTGACGACCAACACCTACCCAACAGATCCGGTAGAAATTGCAGAGGCTGCGCTTCTGCCATCGTGGACAGGAGGGCTGCCGGGCATCTTGGACAGCTCAGGACTTCCTGCACTAGAATGGCTGATGTTTTCAGAAGATGCCACAGCGACGGCTGTGACTTGGAATGAGGAAACCTCGGGGCGTCTCTTTCATGCGCGTCGCTTGGCGACGTTTATGGCTGACGAGGCCGAGGCAGTTCACAGCAGCTGGACCTCTGGATATCGAGACAGTTTTGTCGCGTCGACAGGGACAGAGGCTGGAAGCAGCATCGGAGAAATGCTCAATGCGTTCAACCGCGTTTATGAAGCGAACATTCGCAAAGGAAAGTTAGGCCTACCCAACGGCTTCATGACGTTCAGTCAAACTCCCCAGCCTGAGTTGGTGGAGGCTCCGTTTGCCGCGATGTGGAGTGTAGATTTCTTGGCTGAAAGCCTGAAGTCATGCGCCCATGTTTACTTCGGCGACGACAGCAACGGATCGACAAATGCTCTTGGTTTGGACGATTACTTGAAGTCATTGGGTGATGTTTCCTACGGTGAGGGTTTGCACGATGACATTGCGGCGCAATTGAGCTCTGCAGAAACGGCAATCGCTTCTCTCGAAGATCCCTTGGCGACCTTTGTGGTCGAGCAACAGGCCGCGTCGTATGACGTCTATGGTGAGTTGCAGGCGTTGGTGGTTCTGTGGAAAGTGGACATGATGTCTTCTCTTGGCGTATTGATTACTTATCAGGACAACGACGGCGATTGAGGAGATGACCTCAGTGGCGCCGTTGTTGACGCTGCGAAGGATGTTCGCGGTCCTCGTGCTTTTCAGCACGACGAGATTCGTGTTCAATGGATGGGTCGATACCCAAGTACTTGACCCGATTTGGACGTTTCCCTTCGATGGATTTGAATGGCTCCCACGCCCCAGTTTGACTGGTGCGTGGGTTCTCTTTTCTGGAATGATTCTCGGGGGAGTGTTGTTGTTGTTTGGGAAAACAGCAAAATGGGGTGCAGCGTTGTTTTTCATCTGCTTCACTTACGTTGAATTGTTGGACAAGAGCAACTACTTAAATCACTATTACTTTGTGTCTTTGGTGGCGTTTATGCTGATATGGCTTCCCACCTCTGCGACCACCTCAATGGTTCCTCGCTTGGCTGTGACATCCATTCGTCTTTTGCTTGCCTTGGTGTATTTCTACGCAGGCTTGGCCAAACTCAATGCGGATTGGCTTTTGAACGCCCAGCCGCTGATCATGTGGTTGCCTCAGCACAGCTCATTTCCATTGCTCGGACCGCTCTTTGCTTTTAAAGAGGTGGCCTTTTTGTTCAGTTGGGCGGGTGCAGCTTTTGATTTGTTTGCTCCCTTTGCACTCTTTAGCGACCGAATTCGTCCGTACTTCTATCCCATATTGGTCACATTCCATGTGTTGACGTGGATTTTGTTTCCAATTGGTGTCTTTCCATGGGTTATGATTGCATGCACCACGGTGTTTTTTAGTGATGGCTGGCATGTTGGGCTCTGGAATCGGATGCCGGGATCTTCTTGGCGTGTTCCCCTCCCGAATAGTGATGGTGGGAATGCGATATGGTCCGTGCAGCAAGTTGCTTTGGTATGGATTTTCTTGGGCATTCAATTGATTTTTCCTTGGCGTGTTTTGGCCTATCAGGGGTCAATGTATTGGCACGAGAGCGGCTATCGATTTGGATGGAGAGTCATGTTGATGGAAAAGGCGGGTTGGGCCACGTATTTCATCCAAAATGACAAAGGGCAAGAGCGAGAATTTCCAGTCGGAGATTTCCTGACGCCAAATCAGGAAAAGATGATGGGGACCCAGCCAGATTTGATGATTGCGACAGCCAAGCACATTCAGGAAATTTGGGACGATGCCAAAGGGGAGCATGTCCGCGTTCGTGCCGAGGTTTGGGCAAGCCTCAATGGTCGACGTTCCCAGCTCATGATTGATCCATTTGTGGACCTGACTACTTTAGAAAATGATTGGGGGCAACGCACGTTTGTACTTCCCCTAGATTCTGTGATTCGGCCAAAACAATATGAATCCATGAAAGACTCCCTTCGAGATGCACGTGGCTGGTGATTGGCGGATAAAATTGGTTTGTTGGGGGACTTTGGTCCTGACCTTGGCTGTTTTGCCGTTTTTATCCTCGGCTCAAACGGTGTACGTGGTCGGTGAAAACAACGCTTCCATGTCTGGTGCCATGTTGCGATGGACTTGCTTGGATGGGGGTCAAGTTCAGACCTACACTGCTGGTGAAGCAGGGTTGCTTTGGCCTTCCTCGGAATGCAACAAAGCTGTGGTCATCCTTTCCGCGTTTGGATATGTCACGGATACGGTCACAATAGAGCGTCCCCGAAATGCTGCTGCGGAAGTGCGACTCAAGCTTGAACCGCTGCTCGTGGATTTGGCCTCTGCTGAAGTTGAAGAAAAAGCAGAAGATCCATTGACTTTCATGAGCTCCTTGGAAGCTGGAGGGATGTACCGAGGGATCAAAAGTGCCGTGATGTTGCCTGAGGCTCAACTGGCCGTCGGCGGTGAGGTTCAACCTCGTAACATTTTTGCAGCGCTTCCTGGAGCCAACATTTGGGAGAGTGATGCTGCTGGGCTGCAGTTGGGGGTCGGAGTTCGTGGGATGAGCCCCAATCGTTCCGCCCATCTCAGTATGCGACAGAATGGGCATCCCATTGCTGCAGATCCTCTGGGTTATCCAGAATCCTATTACACGCCTCCATTGACCATGGTTGAGGAAGTGCAGTGGGTGTCTGGCGCATCTGCTCTGCAATATGGCTCGCAGCTAGGCGGCATGCTCAACTTTGTGATGCGACCCGTAACCTTGGGAAAAGGACCATCTGGGAGGTGGACGGCCTCACACACCAGCTACGCCCCGCGCGAGGGTTCATATCGTGGTCATCATCATTTTTTTGCAGAAGCATCTGGAGGTGGTTCGAAGTTGGGCTTTTTGGTTGGTGTAGATCGCAAAGCGGGCAGTGGATGGAGAGACAACTCGGTGTTTGAAAGCACGACTGCGACGTTGGCTTTGCACGAGCGTTTTGAGGGAAATCGAGGTTTGTTGAAATTGGATCAGCGTCTGACATTGTTGCGCCGCACGGAGCAGCAGTCGGGGGGATTGACAGATGTCCAATTTGAAATCGATCCCCGACGGAGTGATCGATCTCGGAATTGGTTTGACGTGTCTTGGAACATCGCTTCTGCAGATTTGATCTGGACCCCCGCTCGAGGCGATATGGATGTGAACATTTCCACTCGGGCTTTGCAGGCATCTCGCAAATCTCTTGGATTTCTAGGGACGCCAAACCGAGTGGACTACGGATCAGAACGGGATTTGATTTGGGGTGATTTCGCTTCCCTGGGGTGGGATACGCGAGTCACCAAACGATGGACGCATGGTGAGGACGACAGGCTTTCGGCTTTGGTTTTGGGGTCTCAAGGATATTTGGGTCAAAACCGGATGCGTCAAGCGCCTGGAGTTCCAGGGACTGAATCTGATTTTGAATTTGACAATTCAGACGTGGCAAGAGAAGAAAGTGATTTCACGTTTCCCAATGCCCAATTGACCGCCTTTGCACAGGGAATTTGGTCATTTGCACCAAGCTGGTCCTTGACGCCAGGGGTTCGTTGGGAGAGAATTGGAACCTTTGCAGAAGGCACGTATCGTGAGGTTTATTTGGATTTGGCGGGCAACGTTGTCGATGACTCCTTGTTTGCGAGCGAGAGCGACAACAGGCGGGAGATATTCTTGCCTGGAGTGGGAGTTTCTTGGAAACGGCCTGCAGGTGAATGGTACGCCAATGCTGTTCGCAATTTCAGAGCGGTCAATTTCAGTGACATTCAAATCAACAACCTCGGTGTGGTGGTTGATCCAGAGATTTCGGATGAGCGAGGTGCAAACGTCGATTTGGGCTATCGCACTTCCGGCGAGGGCTGGACGTTAGATGTCAGCGCGTTCGTTTTGTGGTATCAAGACCGGATTGGGCTTTTGGTGACCACAGTGCCTGATCCAATTCTCGTCGAGAAACCTGTCTTGTTGCGAACGAATTTGTCAGATGCCCAGACGGCTGGCCTCGAGTGTTCTGCAAGTCGCCAGCAAATCTGGAAAAATGGACACGCGACAACGGTTTTGGGTTCTGCATCTTGGATGCGAAGTCGTTACCTCGAGGGTGGCCTTGCAGCGATCGTTGGCAAAGAGGTAGAGCTCGTGCCTCGGTCGGTGTTGCGCATTTCCATCCTCCATCGAACACCATCGTGGGATTTTCAGGTTTTGGCACAACATGTTGGGGACCAATTCACAGAAGCAACGAATTCTACTTACACCCCTACTGCCCTTCACGGCTTGATTCCCAATTACAGAGTTCTGGATTTGGGAGTGCAGCGAAGGTGGCAAGAAGGAAAATGGTCGATAGGAATGAAGTTGAATAACGCGACAAACACAGCCTATTTCACCCGAAGGGCATTGGCGTATCCCGGTCCAGGTATTTTGCCTTCCGACGGCATCAGCGCAAGATTGACGCTGCGGTACGCTCCTGATTGAACTGGAGCTTCACGAACCCATACGCCTTGTTTGTTCTCGACGAAGCAATTCGAGCTCACGTGACATTTGTCCACTGACCGAGGTGTTTTCTTGGGCACGACGGATGAGATAGGGTATGGCTTCACGGATGGGACCATAGGGCACATACTTCGCCACATTGTAACCGCGAGCAGCAAGATTGAACGTAACGGGATCACTCATTCCTAGGAGCTGGGCAAAAGATACCCTTTCGTCACTTGGCTGGAGTCCGGCCTCAGCCATCCATTTGCAAAGCTTTAGGTTGCTGTCCTCATTGTGGCTGCCGGCTACGAGATGGAGCTTCTCGATTCGATGCAACACCCAGCGCAAAGCTGCGTCGAAATCGCGGTCTGAACTTGCTTTGTCGGGTTGAATAGGTGAAGGATATCCCAAATTGGACGCGCGCTGGCGCTCTTTTTCCATGTACGCACCCCGAACCAATTTGACACCACACATGTAACCCCCTTCCTCTGCCCGTGATGCCATGTTTTCTAGGTAGACCAAGCGATCGTGCCGATACAATTGCACGGTGTTGTAAACCACCACTCGGCCTCGATTGTAGTCGGACATCATGTCTTCGGCCAATTCGTCAATGGCATCCTGAATCCATGATTCCTCTGCATCAATCATCACACGTCCACCAGCTTGTGCGGTGGCTTCGCACAACGTTCGGACGCGTTTTTGGACACGCTCCCAAGCGATCTGCTCAGATTGACTCAGCGACTTCCCGCCAGCCAACGATGTACTCACTTTCTCGAGCAGAGCATTGGATGAAAGGCCACTTACCTTGAAGACGGCAAAAGCATAACGCGCGTCTCCTTGGGCGGCTTGAATTGTGGCCAAGACTTCGCTACATGTGGCATCTAAATCGCTTTCGTCCGTCTGACCTTCTGCACTGTAGTCCAGAATGGTACGGACATTGTGTGCACTCAGTTTATCGATGGTCTCCTCGGAATCAGCAATGGATTCACCACCACAAAAGTGCGCGTACACGGTTGGTCTTATCGCCCACGACATTGGAATGCGAAGGGCGAGTGCAATCCGGGCCAATGCACTTCCTACACTTACGACCCATGACTTGCCAATGAGTGAAAACAAGACAATTGCACGATGCAATTCCGCGTCAGTCAGGTGTTGAAATGCCTGAGCAGAGTCATTGAATTTGGGGAGGTTAGATTGGCTTATCATCACTTGTGAACGTGCCGCGCTGCGAAGATAGGTCCGGGCAGACCGAGGTTGTACCTTACAACCATGGACATACGAGAATACATGAGTGAGCATCGGGAGCGCATGCTCAATGAGCTTTTGGAGTTGTTGCGTATCCCGAGTATTTCCGCAGATGCCGCCTATGCAAGTGACACACATAAGTGTGCTGAGGTGGTTGCAAATCATCTACGGAACGCGGGCGCTGACAACGTTGAAGTTGTAGCTACCGAGGGTTATCCGGTGGTCTACGGAGAAAAAATGGTAGATGTCTCTCTTCCTACGGTTTTGGTCTATGGCCACTATGATGTGCAACCGGCCGATCCCATCGATCTGTGGGATAGCCCCGCGTTTGAGCCAGTAATCAAGAAGACTGAACTCCATCCCGAGGGAGCGATTTTTGCTCGTGGGGCATGTGACGACAAGGGACAATTTTTCATGCACGTCAAAGCTTTTGAGGCCATGGTGGCCACGAACCAAGTCCCGTGCAACATCAAATTTATGATCGAGGGAGAGGAGGAGGTGGGCTCCGTTCATTTGGAGGATTTTTTGGAAGCCCACAAAGAGCGACTCTCAGCCGATGTGGTTTTGGTGAGTGACACTGGAGTCATTGCCAATGACGTCCCTTCCATCACTACCGGGCTCAGAGGTTTGAGTTACGTTGAGGTGGAAGTGACCGGCCCCAATCGGGACCTTCACAGTGGCTTGTACGGAGGGGCAGCTCCCAACCCCATCAACATTCTGTGTGAGATGATTGCCTCCTTAAAGGATGAAAATCAGCAAATTACAGTGGTAGGGTTCTACGACGACGTGGAGGAACTGAGTGCCGAAGAGCGCGAGGCCATGGCAGAAGCTCCGTTCAGTGAGGAGGCGTACAAAAAAAGCATCGACATTGGGGCAGTAGAAGGAGAGTCGGGGTACAGCATTCCTGAGCGCATGAGCATCAGGCCTACCCTTGATGTCAACGGCATTTGGGGTGGATATACAGGAGAAGGAGCCAAGACCGTGATTGCCTCAAAAGCTTATGCCAAAATTTCAATGCGTTTGGTGCCTCATCAAAATCCCGAGGACATCACAGCGAAATTCGAGGCGCACTTTAAGAAAATTGCTCCTGACAGCGTAAAGATTAAGGTAAGTCCAATGCACGGTGGACAGCCCGCAGTCACGCCAACTGAAAGCCCCTCTTACCTGGCCGCCTCCGCTGCCATGGAAGCGACTTTCGGAAAAGTGCCCGTGCCTGTCCGAAGTGGTGGTAGCATTCCCATTGTATCAAGCTTTGAAAGAATACTGGGTTTGAAGACTGTGCTGATGGGATTTGGTTTGGATTCAGATGCCATTCACAGTCCAAATGAACACTACGGATTATTCAACTACTTCAAGGGCATTGAAACGATACCTCACTTTCACGCAGAATTCGCCAAGCGCCATGGGTGAACGGTTGGCGATTCAGACTGGAATGGCGATGTTGATGATGGGACTTAGCGGCTGCTTGTACCAAAATGTGGAAGTGGTTGCCGTGAATGACCTTTCCAAGGTTCAGCTGTCTCTTCAAGGCATGCAAGCCCTCATGGATGTTGATGTGTACAATCCCAACCCCTACGGAGTGACGGTCACTGATGCGAACGTCAATCTCTTTGTTCATGGAGAGGTCGTGGGGGATGTGACATTGATGGAGTCGCAAGCGATTCGTCCAAATGCAATGGCAACGGTGTCTCTGCAGGTTATTACACGAGACGGAGCCTTGAGAGAGGTGCTCAAAAACGATTTGATGAATTTGCTAGGTGGGGGAGAAGTACCATTCACAGCGGATGGATTTGTCACGGCCAAAGCCCTAGGCCTTTCATTTACCTTCCCCCTTAAGCATGACCAAACAATAAAAATTTGACGATGAAGATTTCGATTTTACATTTTCGCGCTGTCTTTGTTGCGGCGATGTGTTTGCTTGCATGGTCCTCAACTCAAGCTCAAACGGAGGACAATGATCCTGTGGAAGCGTTGGTGGAAGCGCTGAACGTTCGCCACATCGGACCTGGCACCATGAGCGGGCGAGTTACTTCAATCGCCGTGCCGCATTTAGAGCCAGAAGTCATTTTCGTCGGGACAGCATCTGGTGGGCTTTGGAAAAGCGTCAGCGCCGGCGTAACGTGGGAACCTATTTTTGACGACCAGCCGACACAAAGCATAGGTGCAGTTGCCCTCAGCCCTCTAAATCCTGACTTGGTATGGGTAGGAACAGGTGAAGGCAACCCTCGGAACAGCCACACCAGCGGTCGCGGTGCGTTTAAAAGTCTAGATGGCGGCGTGACATGGGATTTCATGGGATTGGAGGACACGCGAAACATTCATCGAATTCTTATTCATCCTCGCGATCCCAAAACAGTGTATGTTGCTGCTACGGGATCAGCGTGGGGGGACAGCCCTGAGCGAGGGGTTTTTAAGACAACAGATGGTGGTGTGACATGGTCGCACATTTTAAGTGTGGATGAGCGCACGGGTTGTGCGGAATTGATCATGGATCCTTCCAATCCTGACAAACTTTTTGCAGCAATGTGGTCTTTCCGCAGACAGCCGTGGACATTTACCTCAGGGGGCAGTGGGAGTGGTTTGTATGTCACACACGATGGGGGTGCGACGTGGGCTGAACGTACTTCGGAAGACGGCCTGCCCGAAGGTGAACTGGGCCGAATTGGATTGGCGATGAGCCCTGCCAACCCCGATGTGGTGTATGCCCTTGTCGAGTCGAAAGAATACGCACTTTATCGTTCGGATGACGGGGGAGTCAACTTCCGTCGCCAAACCACGGACAGCGACGTGGGCAACCGCCCATTTTACTATGCTGAAATTCATTGTGACCCGACCAATGAAGACCACATCTTTAGTTTGTGGAGTATGGTGTCCAAATCGACCGATGGAGGACGCTCCTTTGATGTCATCTTGCCATACAGTGGTGTGCACCCTGACCATCATGCCATGTACATTCACCCATCAGACCCAAATTACCTGATCAACGGCAACGATGGAGGATTGAACATCAGCCGAGATGGTGGAGAGAATTGGACCTTTGTCAACAACCTGCCAGTTGGGCAATTTTATCACATTTCAGTCGACAATGAGGAGCCGTACAATGTCTACGGCGGTATGCAAGACAATGGATCGTGGGTAGGACCTTCCTCGGTATGGCACACGGGAGGCATCCGCAACGAGGATTGGCAGGAGGTACTTTTCGGAGACGGATTTGATGTTCAGCCTACAGGCGATGGGGATGTGTATGCGATGTCTCAAGGGGGTGCCCTTCATCGCGTGAATTTGACCACCCTGAGAATGACAGACATTCAACCGGCATCTCCAGACACCAATGCATTGCGCTTTGCTTGGAACGCAGCGTTGGCCTTGGACCCCAACGATCGAGATGGCCTGTATTTCGGGTCCAACCGCGTCCACTACAGCGGCGACCGTGGTCGCTCTTGGGAAACATTGAGCCCTGACTTGACGACCAATGACCCTGAAAAACTTGAGCAAGCTGAAAGTGGAGGGCTGACCATTGATGCCACCAAAGCGGAAAATCACTGCACGATTTTGTGCATCACACCTGCCGAAGATCGTCCGAATGAATTGTGGGTGGGGACAGATGATGGAAGGTTGCAGCACACCAGAGATCGCGGATTGACGTGGACGGACCACGCTGATCAACTCAAGGGTTTGCCCAAGGGATCATGGATTCCTTTTATTCATGTGAGTCCACACAGTTCTGACGAGATTTATGTGGTTGCCAACAATTATCGTCGAAATGACTGGGAACCTTATCTCTATCGTACGTCAGATGGCGGCAAATCGTGGAAGCGTCTGGTTTATGGTGAAGATGTTCCAGCCCACGCTCAGTGCGTCGTCCAAGATCCCATTGCACCAGATTTGTTGTTCTTGGGGACGGAAGAAGGACTTTACTTCAGTGTGGACCGTGGCGCCAACTGGCGCCAATGGAATCATGACCTCCCAGCCGTTCCTGTGCGAGACATGGCCATCCAAGAACGAGAAGGAGATTTGGTCCTTGGGACATTTGGTCGCGCAGCTTATGTCATTGACGATTTGTCTCCATTGCGAGCGCTGGCCGATGAAGGCGCGGCATTGCTTAACAGCACTTTTCGCGTGTTTGACGCAGCGAAGGGTTATCAAGTGCCACGCCCTCGTCCGGCGGGATCGCGATTCATGGCCGATCACCTTTGGGAAGGAGAAAATAGGAATCGGAATGCGCATGGTCATGTCTTTGTTGAAGCGGATACGGCGGAGGTGCATGATGAGATAGACGTGGTCATTCTGAGCCAAATGGGCGACACTCTTCGACGTATGTCCAAGGAAGTCCAACCTGGTTGGCAGAGCTTGACATGGCGAGGTGACACGGATGGTGTTCGGTGGCCGAGTCGTGATGTGGAAGACGATGTTGACCCTGTGGGTGGTGGTCCATCAGTCGCACCTGGGACATATACTGCAGTCTTGACGATGGGCATGCATGTAGACTCCATGGAGATGACATGGAAGCACGATCCAAGAACCGAATTCATCGAAGGAACCTACTTGGAGGGAGTGTCTCAAATGAAGCGTGCCCATAATGAAGTAAAGCGACTCGCTGCACTTATGCAGGAATTGGCAGTGGCGGACGCCGCAATGAATGCCATGAGCGGTGCTTGGAGAAATCTGAATGACTCGACGACTGCGGTTGTGGATTCTTTGAACAAGGAGGTGGCACAGGGCATCACGGCGATTCACGATATGATTTGGATGCCCAAAGATTTTGTTGGCTACGATCATGTCACTGTTCGTGTGATGAGCTTGCTCTACGATGCGATGCCTGACATGTGGGAGGGGGTAACGTCCAATGGAGAACGAAAATTGGACATTGCGCGAAAAGCCATCGACGAAGTCGAAATGGAGGTGCGCTCCTTGATGGAAGGTCCATGGCAGTCCCTTCTCGTGGCGGCTCGGGACGTAAAGGTCACCTTAGATGACGTCATTGAAGGTGTTCAGCAGCAGGAGGAATGACCGTTGTCAACGGTCATTCCATGACCTGAGAAGCCGGGTGTATCCCACCTGCAAAGTGAGATTTTGCATGCGGTCGTCCCAACGCAAGTTGGGATTGGTTAAGTCAGGCTTGGGGACGATGCCGGGCAGGCTTTGAGCGTGGCGTAGGAACCACTCGCCTTGCTCGCTTGTGCGCATGCCCAACCACATCACCCAACTCAACTCCCAATTGCGAATGGGCAAATCAGTTGGTTCCCATACTCCATCGGAAACACCGCTGACCACTCCGTCCTCAAAGCTACCAATCAAAACACCGGGTTGCAGACCGGTGCCGATTGTGTACCCTTGTTTGAAGTCGTAAACCACGGAAAGTGGAATGTCGACGTATGTAAACTTGTAACCCCAATTGTCGTAATCTCCAGTTCGGGGGTTTTGGACTTTACGGCTGCCTTTCTGGTTGTAGAGAATTCCTAACTGAAAGCCTAAATTTTGATACTTTCGAACCTCCACCAAGGCCCCTCCGTGGAAACCAAATTTGTTGAACCCTTCAATGCCATCACCTCTCACTTGCGCTGCTGTGATCCCCACCACGTAGCCTCCATTGAAAAGCCACGCTTGGTC
>Ga0160422_10001327_pt1 | contig 15496 bp, 21 predicted proteins | sample Fk160mmetaG_FD_108192 | JGI IMG/M metagenome (GOLD analysis project Ga0160422, IMG submission 108192) | Marine microbial communities from the Central Pacific Ocean - Fk160115 60m metaG | ecosystem: Environmental > Aquatic > Marine > Oceanic > Photic zone | place: The Central Pacific Ocean... | reverse complement strand
GAAAGAAAATTTAACTGTTTCTGATAGCAAGACCTTATTTCATGATCAATTTCCTTTCGTAATTCCAGGCTTGTACAAACGTATTGTTGATGAAATGCTAGTAGAACTCAACCTTTTAAATCATCAAAGTGAATTCACTTTAGATTCTTACTTCTGTGTAGGTTTAACAGAAATTTTTAAGGAATTAACAGAAGGTTATGAACCTCATGAACATTTAAAGAATCTTTTTAGCGCACTTTGCAAGTCAACAAACTTTAAGGATGATGAAATTATTGAAATTTCTAAGACAACGATTAATGAGCACCAAAATAGAAGCTTAGAAGAAATCTTTAATTTAGTAATTGAAAAAAATCCTAAAAAGCCATATTATTCAAGAATTTTGATGTTAGGTTTATTTAAGATTTTATCTAAAGCAAATAATTTCAAAGACAATGAAGATATTTCAAAAATAAAAATAATATCTGAACTTGCTGAAAAGTTAGAATTGCCTCTTACAAGAGCAGAAAAAGATATAGGTATATACAGAAATAGTATTAAAAGAATAATTCAGGCTAGAGAACTTTTAAAAGAAACAGTATTAGCTGATAGAAAAAAAAGAGAAGATAATTTAAAGAAAAAATAACTATTTTTCAATTCTTTTCTTATCTTTCCAAGAAACAAAAGATAAATAAATTACTGCAATAGTGATAAAAATTAGAAGAAAAAATGAACCAATAATAAGAAATGTATTTAAATTTTCTACATTAAAAGGATCTAAAATTGAACTAAATATCAATTGATCCATCACCATTTCTACCCCATACAACCATCGCTATAGAAAATGTAAATATGGCTGCTAATGCCGCCCAACCTAGTTCAAAGATCATTTTTTTTTATTACTACTATAAATATAACAAAAGTGCATTTCTAAAATAATAAACATTTAAATTTGTTAGCAAATAGCAGAATAATCTTCTGCCATAAAAACATTATTTTTCATTTATCATTACCTTAAAACATTTAAAACATTGGGAAGAGTTGTAATTACACATAGTACTTATATTGAAGGACTCATACCAATTTTGAAGAAATTAGCTTCTAATGAAAGAATAAAAACTGTTACACCCGCAATAATCTCAAAAGTCAGAGGTAGATCAACAAAACTAATGATTAGGGTTTCAGTAGTCACAATTGGTGGATACAAAGCCATTGCAAGAAAAGGAAAATCTGCTCAAGAAATATTCATAACGACTGACATGAATATTGATGAATTAAAATATCTATTAAATAGTTATTGCCCCAAATAGATTATTGTGAAATTAATTTTAAAATTATCAACAATTATTCTTATATCATTAGTTATATCATTAGATAGTTACTCAATCTCAAATTTGCAAATCTTTAAGATTTGTCGAAATAAAAGAAGACAAGAATCATGCATTAAAAGATTAAAGTTAAATAGAGAATTAATTTATGAGGGTAAACCAATAGAAATTCCAGTTTATCCATATAAATCTAAATAAATTTAAATCTCATACTCCGACTCAAATTTAGCAATACCATCTTGAAAATTTTTATTTAATAACTCCGAATTTTCATTAAAGCCTATTTCTTCATAATCTCCATTTAGCAAATCAAATAGGCTAACCACCTCTCCAAAAGCCGACATGTATTCTTTTTGAATATCTTCATCACTTATGTCATAGATTTTAGCAAGGATTAATTCTATCTTTTTTCTGGCTGAATAAATGATCCTTTCAAAATTTTTATCTAATTTTCTCCTTTTTTTAGGCATAAAAACTACTCTTAAGCTTTCAAATCTAAGAATAATAAATTTTCTTAGATAATTTGATTAAAACTTAAAAAATAAAAATATAGTTTTCAAATCAAAATAAAACTACTATATTCCATATAAATAAATACTTTGTATGGAAAAAAGGAATTTAAATAATGAACAAGAAGTAAAGAAATCCAACTTTGAAGAAAGAAAAAAAAGAAATTCTTCAAAATCAAGTCAAATAAGTCAAAAGAGATTGCCTTGGTGGGTTGAATTATTATTTGTTCAGATTGGACTACCAGATAAATGGCTGATTAAAATTCTAAAATCAAAAAAAAATACTCTAAATTTTTACAAAAAGAAGAAAAAATTTATCTTTTTGTTTTTTTTATTTTTGTTTACTTTGGGATATTTTCAACCAGTAATTAAATATTCAAATTCAAAATTAAAATGTCAAAAAACAGCCTTTAATTTCATAAATGAAATTACTAGTTTAGAGAGTAAAAATCTTAAAAGGCTAGAAATGCTTACTGTTAATTTTTGTAATGGTGGAAATGAAATAGAATCTTTAAGACAAGTTAAATAATTGATGAAAACAAAATATAAGGCCAAGGCCTTAAATAATATATAATTAACAATAATATAGTTAATTTTCAGCTTGACATTAAAGAATTTATGACTGACATTAACAATAAAAAAGAAGATGTTAAGATGCATCTAAAAGATCTAAGATCAGAGCTTAAAAGGATGCATTTAGCAGTTACAGAAGAATTACTTTTACCCGAACCAGAGGATGTGAAAGCGCTTATGAGTAAAATGGATCTACTTCTAAAAGCTATAGATAATAATTGATTAATTTAAAATGGATAAAACTAAAAACTATTTAAAAGCAATAAATATTTTTTTTATAATAATTTTTCTTTCTAGTTGTAATGGAGCATTAAATTTAGATGGGCCAAAAAATAATAATGATCAATTAATTAATTCTGACAAAAGTAATTTTAATAATAAATTAAAAATTAAAATCTCTTGCGATGAAGAAAGTATTGAAAAATATCTTAAGGATGGTTGGAAAATTAAAGAAAAGAAATCTAGAGAAAAGGTTTGTTCATGGAAATCTATTCCTGCTAATGATACCTGTGATATTGAAAAAGATAAAGGGTGCAAAATTATTAAACCTGATAGATTGGGAAATGAAACCATTTATTTACTAGAAAAATAAATTAGTTATATTTATGAAGAAAAAAGATGATCAATTGATTAATTCTCTTTATGAAAAATTAAAAAATTTCAAAAAAGAGGGAATTATAATATCAAAGAGAGAAGTAGAAGAATTTTTTTATTTACTTATCAATAAAAATTAAGTATTATTTAATAGAAAAAATAATATGAGTAAAATTAAAAATAATTTTAAAAAATATTTAATTGTTATTTTAATAAATGTCCAATCTTTCCCCTTTAACAATTACTTTGATAATCTTCTTTATGATAAGCCTAGTTGCTTTATTTAAAGCTACATCTAAATAGTAACAAAGTAATTTTTTTTTTTTTAATATATAAAAAATATTTCTAAAGTTAGATGCATGAATTAAATATCTGTTGGTTTAAAAAAGATTTAAGAGTTATAGATAATGAGGCATTATATGAATCTTCAAAAAATAATTTTGTATTGCCTATTTACATAATAGAAAAAGAAAAATGGCAACAATCCTCTCACTCTTACAGACAGTGGAAATTTTGTAAAGAATGCCTTATTGATTTAAAAGAAGATCTTAATTTAATTGGACAGCCTTTAATAATCAGAATTGGTAATGTAATAGATATTTTTGAAGAAATTAAAAAAAACTTTATAGTAAAGGGTATTTTTAGCCATCAAGAGACTGGTGATTATTTATCCTACAAAAGAGACCAGAGAGTAAGGAGTTGGTCAAAAGAAAATAATATACCTTGGAAGGAATATCTTCAATTTGGAGTATTTAGAGGCCCTTTAAATAGAGACAAATGGGCTAAAAACTATAAAAAAATCTTTGAAAAAGACATTATTAAAAGTCCTAAAATTTTAAAAACATTGCCATTCAAAGAGGATAATATACCCTCTGACGATTTTTTTAATTTTGAAAATGATCAATGTAAGGGAAGTTATGTAGGAGGAAGAAAAGAGGCTCTTAAGAGATTAAATTATTTTTTAGATACTGAAATAAATTCATATAGTAAAAACATATCAAGTCCTGAAAAATCTTATTTTAGCTGTTCTAGGCTCTCACCATACATATCAATGGGTTGCTTATCAATTAAAGAGATTCTTAAAAGAACAAATCTCTTAAAGACAAAAGACAGCAAAATATTTACTAGTAGATTATTTTGGCATTGTCATTTTATTCAAAAATTAGAAACTGAGCCCCAGCTAGAATTTAAGGAATACCATCCTTATTTCGCAAATATTAGAATTAAAAATGATTATTTTCTAGAAGCCTGGTGTCAAGGTAAAACTGGATATCCTTTCTTAGACGCTTGTATGCGGTCTCTAAACCATAATGGTTGGATAAATTTTAGAATGAGAGCAATGTTAATGTCCTTTGCCTCTTATAATCTTTGGATTCCCTGGCAAGAATCCGGTTTAAGATTAGCTCAAAAGTTTATTGATTATGAGCCTGGAATCCATTGGAACCAATGCCAAATGCAATCTGGCACAACCTCTATAAATACAAATAGGATTTATAATCCAATTAAGCAAGGAAAAGATCATGACCCTAACGGAAAATTCATAAGGGAATGGGTTCCAGAATTAAAAAATATTTCCGAAGATTCAATACATGAACCTTGGCTAATTAGTAATTTAGAAGTTTATAATTCCTTATATTTGAATTACACTAAACCAATTGTTAATTTAAAACTTACTTCATTAAAAGCAAAAAAATCAATATTCCAAATATCATTAAAGGAGGGATATCGGGATATCTCAAAGAAAATTTATGAGAAACATGGTTCAAGAAAATCTACATTTAAAAGGAAATTTAATAAAAAGAGAGTAAAAACATCATTAAATAAACAAATTGAATTAGATTTAAATCTATAAAAAATAAATCTAAACTTTATTTTTTAATTTATTTTATTAAAAAATAACTTTTATTATTTTATTGAAAAATATTATTTTTTTCTTTTTATATAAGGTAGTTATTATTTTACACAAAACTAGTGAGAATATATTTAAGATTATTAGTGACTTTTCTATCAAAAGTAACAAGCGATACTAAATTTTCTACTTTATATTTATATTATTAATTATTTATTATTATGTCTTACGAAGCTGGAAGTAAAGAATGTAGGAATTTAATTGATGCGAAAGAAAGTTTACTTTCAGCCATGGAATCTCTTTGCGAAATAGTAGATGCAGAAAATCTCCAATTACAGATAAAAGATATATACAATACACTTGAAAAAATGCACGATAAAAGAAGGGATATTGAATCCTCTGCTTAAATCATAACTTAAAATAATTTTTAAAAACTATCGAATTGACTTTTTACTTTTTTCCTATTCTTTTCAGATAACAATTGATGCAAAGCATCAAGCTGAGCATGTACCTCTCTTGCTTCTCCAGGATCAGGTAATAAACCTTCCTTCAATAACATTTGATGCATATCTCGAAGTTCTAACCTAATATATCGCAGGTGAGAACTAACTTCTTCTCTTTTTGCAGAGCTCATTTTATTGAATCAACATAAGTATTATACAATATTAGTAATTTAGTAAATTTTATTGCTTAATTAAAAGTTGAATTTTATCTTATTATGATTAGCTTCAAATAAAAAATTTAAAATGAAAAAAAAATCAAAGAAAAGAAAATCTAATTCAATTATTTCTAATAAAGAAAATTCTGATGAAAATAAAAATACTGCAAAAATTGTATTATTTATATTTGGTATTGGTCCAATAATAGGAATAATTATATTTTTGGCTAGCAAAGGATTTTTTAATTCTCCACAAATATAATATCAAAACTATTAAATCGAAAAAATTTATGAAAGTTTAAACTTTCAACTAGATTATTGTCTAAATATTGTTAAGTTTGTTTTATTAGTTAATTAATCATGAGATACATTAATCCAACCACAAGAATTAAATTAAACAAAATTATAATTAGGTTAAATCAAAAAGAACTTGTAACTTTGTCAGAAAGAATATTTTTAAGTAAATATTTAAATAGATTTCCATATTTAAATACATTAATTAACGAGAAATCACTTAAATTTCCCTAAAGATTTAATTCTAAAGATCGCAATTTTTAATGCTGTATCTCGATTAGATTGAACAAATGGATGATCTGATAATAATTCGATAACTTTGTTAATTTTAATACTTTCATCCTCACATTCAATTTTTTGCCATTCTTCATCAAATGACATTGCAAAACTATCAGCGTTATTAAAAGTTCTCTCCTTCATATCTTTATGAAATTTTAAAAAATTAACATTAATTTTAAATTATGAATCTAAAAATTATTGAAAGGGCTTGATAATTGTTAGAAATTTGACAAAAGTGTTACAATTATGACAAAGGATTTTTTTATGGACAATAGCGTAAAAAGGATAGGTTATCTTCCAAGGAAAAGAGTCTTAGAAATAATTGATAAGATCTCTGAAACTGAATCCATAAGTAGATCAAAAGTTGTAGGAATATTAGTTGAGGAAGCACTTGCAGCAAGAGGAATTGATAACTTTGGCTTTGGGAATAAAATTAATATTAACAGAAGCAAACTTGAAAATTTTCCAGATAGTGTTAAAACCAATCAAAAGACTAATATAGCTGAAGATGAATTTGTTGATGATAGTGGCTATACATTCTCATCAAATAATAATTTAGGAAGAGATATTTCTTCTTCCGATATTGAATTAGCTAACAAAATAAATCTTTTGAAGAAATCAGGCTTAATATAAATATGTATTTAATGATAAATTTTTTTTCAGAATTTATTATTGGTCATAACATAAAAAAATAAATATGATTAATCTTAATAGAGGAGTACAAACATTTTATATTGATTAATATAAAAAAATTATTCTTAAAATCCTTTTTTTAAGTTATGAAAGATATTAAATGTCCATCATGTGGAAAAACATTTAAAATAGATCCCTCTAATTTCAATCAATTACTTTCTCAAATTAAAAATGAAGAATTTAATAGGGAAATTGATCAACGATTAAATTTTGCTGAAAAAGAAAAGAAAAAAGAAATTGAGCTAATAAAAACAGAATTAAAGGTTGAAATGATAAAAGAAAAAAAAGAAATGGAAAAGACAATAATTTCCTTACAATCAAAATTAAATCTAATAGATAAAGATAAGCTTAACGAATTAAATTTTTTAAGGAATGAATCAGAAAAAGAAATAAATAACTTGAATATTAAAATTGAAAAATTAAATAATGAAATTAAATATCAGGCAGAAAATCTTAAAATTTCTAAAGAAAAAGAAATTATTAATGCGGTTAACAAAGTTGAGAAAGAAAAAACTGAATTAAGAATCACATTAGAGAAAATAAGGCAAGAAAAATATGATTCAGAAAAGGCAATTGAAGAAAGATACCAAGAGATAATAAAAGAGAGGGACCTAAAAATAACTGATTTGAGAGATATGCAACTTAAATTAAGTACAAAAATGCAAGGGGAAACCCTTGAGAAGCACTGTGAAAATGAATTTAATAAAATTCGAGCTACTGGATTTCAAACTTCAATTTTTGAAAAAGATAATGACTCATCCTCAGGCAGTAAGGGAGATTATATCTTCAGAGAGTTTGATAATCAAAATTTAGAAATAATATCCATTATGTTCGAGATGAAGAACGAAAGTCAAAACTCAATCAATAAGAAGAAAAACGAAGATTACTTTAAAGAATTAGATAAAGATAGAAATGAAAAGGCTTGTGAATACGCAGTTTTAGTATCCTTACTGGAGCAAGATAGCGAACTATACAACACTGGTATAGTAGATGTTTCTCATAGATATCCTAAAATGTATGTAATAAGGCCTCAATTTTTTATTCCAATTATTTCGCTTTTAAGAAATGCTTCAATAAAATCCTTAAAGTATAAACAAGAGTTAGAGAAAGAAAAAGCAAAAAAATTAGATATTACAAATTTTGAAAGTACTTTAAATCAATTTAAAAATGCTGTTGGAAATAATGTAAGGCTTGCTTCTGATAGATTTAAAGATGCAATTCAGGGCATAGATAAAACCATAAGAAATCTTGAAAAGACTAAAGAGGCATTACTTTTATCAGAACAACATTTACAAAGAGCTAATATTAAATCCCAAGATCTAACTGTAAAAAAGTTAACATATAATAATCCAACGATGAAAAAAGAATTTGATCTTAAGAAGAATAATAACTAATAAATAATTAGTACGAATTGATTAAAAATAAAGTAGAAAAATAAGAGATTATAGATATAATTCAATAAATATTCAAAATTTAATGGCGGAAAAAAAACCTATTCATGAGATTGCGAAAAATCTTGGTATCGATAGCAAAAAAGTTATTAATGCATGTAATCAAATCGGGATTTATACAAAAGGAGCTTCAAAGAGATTAGATAATAAGGAAGAAGAAAAAATATTATCTTATTTTAATAACGGTAAAAATGTAGCCAGTGAAGTTATAGATATTAAAGTAAATTTACATAATGAGAAAGAAATTGAAAATAAATTTACTTTAAAATCCAATAATAATAAATATTTTCCTAACAGATTAATAAAAGAAATATAAAATTTGGCAAATTAAATGAAAAATGACTAAGGAATAATCACGTTTAAAACATATTTTTAGATATCATAAGTAAAATTACTTAATTATGAATAATTACGAGGTTTTAAATGTTCTTGATGAATCTTGGTCAAAACAAAGATTAATTGAAAAGATTAAAAAGGGTCAAAGTTCTGAACAAATTGTTCAGGATTTTATTAAAGAGAATAAAAATAATTTAGAAATTTTAATTGATCTTTTAAGTAAAAAAGATATTAAACTTTTAAATTACATGGAAGTATTAGCTAATTGTGAATTAAATTTGATAAAAGAGTTAAGGATTAAAGAAAATAAATCTAATATTAAAAATACAGAAAATATTCAAGTTATAAATCCAATAGTCAAAGTATATAGGGAATTTAAATTATCTTTATTTATGAAAGAATGGGGTAACAAATTTGTGATTGGAGTCTTAATAATGCTTTCTATAATTTCCTTGACCAAACAAGCTTGGGCATAATTCGTTAAATTAATCTACATAAATACTAAAAAAGTGATTGATAAATTCTAAAGAAAATTTAATTACACAGAAGAATCAAGGATTGTATTGTCAAACAGCTGACGTATGGATCGATCCTCACAAGCCAGTTGAAAAAGCTATTATCACTCATGCACATTCTGATCACTTTACTAATGGATGCAAGGAGTATATTTGTTCACATGAAACAGGATTATTATTAAAAAAAAGATATGGAAATAATTTAAATTTAAAAGCGATTGATTATGACAAAAAATTTATAATTAAGGGTATAAATTTTTCATTCTATCCTTCTGGTCATATTTTAGGTTCTTCTCAGGTAAAAATAAATGCGGGTTCTGAGACATGGCTAATTACGAGTGATCTTAAGAGACAAGAAGATAGAACTTGCCAAAGTTATCAAAAAATAAAAACTGATTACTTGATATGCGAATCAACATTTGGACTTCCTATTTTTAATTGGGATCCCACAAAAAAAATTATAAATGAAATTACAAATTGGGTTAATCAGGCTGAAGACTCTACATCAATTCTCTTTTGTTATTCCTTGGGCAAAGCTCAAAGAATCTTAAGTGAACTAAATAGTCAAAAATTTAAAAATATTTATGTACATAAATCTATTGACAAAATGAATATAGTCTACAAAAATCTTGGAATAGAACTTACAGAAACATATAAATTTGATAATGACTTAGACATAAATAATCTTAAAAATAGTTTATTATTGCTACCTCCTTCATTAAACAATAAAAATTTTCTAAGAAAATTTAAAAGTGTACAAACTAGTTTTGCTAGTGGTTGGATGTCTATAAGAGCTTTAAAAAAAAGGTCTGGCTTTGATAAAGGTTTTGCCATCTCTGATCATGCAGATTGGAATGGATTAATAAAAACGATAAAAGAATCAGAGGCAAAAAAAGTTTTTCTTAATCATGGAGATGGTGAATCTATTTCTAATTTCCTTAGAGAAAAAGAAGATCTTAATATTAAACCGATAAATCAAGTTAAATGAGTCTTAATAAATTTTCTGAATTATTTGAACAATTAGATTCAAATAATAGTATTAACAAAAAAGTTAATCATTTAACTAAATATTTTCAATCTAATAATAATTTAAATAATATTTGGACCATTTATTTATTGATAGGAAAAAGTAACAAAAGATTTATAAGTGGTAAATCACTTAGAGAATATTATTCAGTAATTTATAATCAGCCTTTATGGCTTGTAGAAACTTGTTATACAAAAGTTGGAGATTCAGCAGAAGTTATTTCTTTACTTCTAAGAGATAAATCATTAGGAACAAATAATAAAGAGGATATATCTCTAAATGAGTTAATAAAAAACATCTTACCGACTTTATATAAATTAGATGATAAAAAAAGAAAATCTCATATTAAATATTTGTGGGAAAAAACAACAAAAGAAAATCAATTGATTTTTAATAAAATTCTTACAGGTACATTCAGGATAGGAGTATCGAAAGGAATTGTGACAAAATCAATATCAAAGATGACTGGAATCGATGAATCTATAATTCTTCATAGGCTTATGGGTGATTTAGAACCAAATGAAGAAACTTATACGTCTCTAATTAATAAAAAATTAGACCAAAAAGAACTTACTTGTAAACCATACCCATTTCAATTAGCAAACACATTTGATGGAAAAATTAAAGATTCAACATCAATAAATCAATATCAATTTGAATCAAAATGGGATGGCATTAGAAGTCAAATAATCAAAAGATCTAATAATATCTCAATTTGGACAAGAGGAGAAGAATTAGTTAATAAAACCTTTCCTGAATTAATAAAAATAATTTCAGAATTCAAAAATGACTTTGTTTTAGATGGAGAAATATTAATTTGGGATGCGAGTAAAAATCGGCCACAAAATTTTTCATTTTTACAAAAAAGACTTGGAAGAAAATCTCCTTCTTTAAAGATACAAAAAGATTTGCCCATTGTTTTCATGGCTTATGATATTTTAGAAATCAATGGCAATGATATAAGAAATAAAATTCTTAGCGAAAGAAGAAATATTCTTGAAAGAAATTTTTTAAATTTAATATCAGAAGAGAAATCTCTTATCTATAAAAAGATAAAAATCACTAAATTACATGATATAAATAGCTGGCAGGATGTAGAAAAAATTAAAAATTCAGCAAGAAAGTTTAATACTGAGGGCTTAGTTATAAAAAATAAAAATTCTAAATATACTCCTGGAAGGAAGAAAGGTAATTGGTGGAAATATAAAATTGATCCTATGCAACTAGATGGGATTTTAATTTATGCAAGGCCAGGTAGTGGAAAAAGAGCTGATTTATATACAGACTATAGTTTTGCTATCTGGGCAAATGATAAACTTGTAAAATTTGCAAATGCATACTCAGGACTTAATAATAAAGAGATAAAAGATTTAGATAAATGGATAAGAAAAAATACATTAGAAAGATATGGACCAGTTAGATCTGTTAGGCCTGAATTAGTTTTTGAAATATCATTTGATAATATTCAAATTTCTAAACGTCATAAATCAGGTTTTGCATTAAGATTTCCAAGAATTACAAAATGGAGAAAAGACAAAAATATTATGGATGCAGATAATTTAGAAAATGCACTAAAGATGATAAGAAATTAATTATGAAAAATTTAATTGAAAAAGATTCGATTTATTGTATTGAAAAATTCTTCAAGAAAAAAAATTGGGAACCACAAAACTTTCAGATTGAGGCTTGGGAATCTTTTATAAGAGGAGAAAGTGGGATTATACAAGTTCCAACAGGATGTGGTAAAACTTATGCTGCCCTGATGGGACCTCTTTTGAAACTAAAAGATCTTAATTTTTCAGGAGGAATAAATATTTTATTTATAACTCCATTAAAGGCCTTAAGTAGAGATTTAGAAAAGTCCATAATTAATGCTATTCAGTTTTTCAATCCTAAGATTACTGTAGGGATTAGAAATGGAGATACATCTAATTATGAAAAAAGAAAACAAATAATTAAACCTCCCAATATCTTAATAACTACACCTGAGTCATTAACTTTATTAATTGCAAATAAAGAATCTAAAAAATTATTTTCTAATTTATTTTCAATTATTATTGATGAGTGGCATGAATTAATGGGCTGTAAAAGAGGTAACCAATGTGAATTAGCTTTAAGTTGGTTAAGAGGTAATAATCAAAATATTCAAATATGGGCCATGAGTGCCACTATTGGAAATATAGAAGAGGCAGCGACTGCAATATTAGGATTGAAATATAAAAGCCCTAGAATAATTAAAAGTAATTTAGTCAAAAAGATAGATATTAAAAGTATCATCCCATATAATATGGGAACATTTCCATGGAGCGGTCATTTAGGACTTAAAAGTCATAAATCACTTTTAAAAGAAATCGATAAAAATAAAAGCACCTTAATATTTACTAACACTAGGAATCAATCTGAAAGGTGGTTTCAATGTCTTAGATATTTCAATCCAGAAATGGAGGATAAAATTGCAATACATCATGGTTCCTTAGATAAGGAAGATAGAAAACGAGTTGAAGAAGGAGTTAAAAAGGGAAGTATTAAATGGGTAGTTTGTACTAGTTCTCTTGATTTAGGAGTAGATTTTCAACCAGTTGATCAAATCGTTCAAATAGGAAGTCCCAAAAACATAGGTCGTCTTATTCAAAGAGCGGGAAGAAGTGCACATAAACCTGGAGGTAGATCAAAAATATTATTTATGCCAACAAATGCTTTAGAGTTAATTGAGATTAGTGCAATTAGAAGGTTATTAAATGAAGGAATAACAGAAAAAATAAATATTCCAAAATTATCATATGATGTACTTTTACAGCATTTAGTTACTCTAGCTTGTGGTCCTGGTTTTAATCCAAATATAGAAAAAGAAAGAATAAAAACTTGTATGAGTTATGGAAATTTAAAAGATGAAGATTGGCAATGGTGTTTAGATTTTTTAGAATATGGCGGAAAATGCCTTAAAGCCTACCCAAAATATAAAAAGTTAGAAAAAGAATATGAGTTTAATAATAAAAATAAATTTGTATATTTAGTGAAAGATAAAACTTTAATTAGAATCCATAAATTTAATATTGGGACAATAAGCAGTGATAAATCAGTAAAAGTTAAATATATAAAAGGAAAATCTCTTGGAAGTTTAGAAGAAAATTTTGCTTCAAAATTAAAGATTGGTGATACTTTTTTCTTCGCAGGTAAAATGCTTGAATTTATAAAAATTAGAGATATGATTTTATATGTAAAAAAGTCTTCCCAAAAGAGTTCAATGATTCCTGCCTGGATTGGAGGACAAATTGCTATATCTGATCTTCTTAGTAAAAATATAAGAAAAGAAATAAGTATTTCAAATGAAATATTTAATTATAAAGTAGATATAAATGAAGAATTAAATTCTTTATTACCAATATTGAAAAAACAAAATAAAATTTCTAATATACCCAAAGAGAACCAACTTCTGGCAGAAATATATACTTTTAAAGGTTTTAAAACATTATTTGTTTTCCCTTTAGAGGGTAAATTTGTGAATGAAGGTATTGCATTCTTATGGGCACTAAGATTTGCTAATCTTAAAAAAGCTACCTTTAATATTACTTCTAATGATTTCGGTTTTAGTCTAACTTCAACAGAAAATTATGATTTTTCATTATTAAATAGTTATTTATCCTATTTCTTAAGTCCTAAAAATTTAGAAAGAGATTTAGAAAATGCAATAAATTTTTCAGAATTAACAAAAAATAACTTTAAAAATATTGCTCAAATTAGTGGTTTAATTAATAATAATCCTTCTAATTTAAAAACATCTAATCAATTAAATATAAGCTCTAATTTATTATTTGAAGTTTTTAGTAAATACGAAAATAATCATTTATTGTTAAAACAATCTCAAGAAGAAGTTAAAAAAAAGCATTTAGAAATTGAAAGGATAAATTCTTGTCTTGAAAGATTAAATAAATTAGAACTTATTCTAAATAAAACAAATTACCCAAGCCCATTTGCATTTCCATTACTGGTTGAAAGGTTAAGTAATACATTAAGTAATGAAACCATAGAAGAAAGAGTAAATAAATTAATAAAATCTTATGCAAAATAGTAAGAAATGCAGTTCTATTAATTTTTCTTGGAATGGAACTATATTGGAACTATATTCCAATCAAGTTTTATTTATACCTTTAACAAAGGAATTACTTATAAGTGATATACATATTGGAAAAGCAGAGTATTTTCAATTAAATGGTATTCCTTTAACCAACAACGAGGACGAAAATAATATAAATCGTATTTATAAATTAATTAATAAATTTAAACCAAACAAGCTTATTATTTTAGGAGATTTATTTCATAGCAGGTATTCCTTAGATAAAAATTTAATTTATAAATTAGAGAGACTTTTTAAGACTTTTAAAAATAAGATTGAATTAATAGAAGGGAACCATGATATAGGTTGTCAAATTAAGTTTATTTCTTATTTAAAAGAAAAAAAATCATTAAATCTTATATTTACTCATGAACCAATTAGCAAGAAAGATAATAATACTTTAAATATTTGCGGACATTACCATCCAAAATTAATTTTAAAAAGCAACCAAGATAAGCTTTCCTTTAAATGTTTTGCTTTTGATTCATTTAATAACAATCTATATCTACCATCATTCGGTGATCTTACGGGTGGTTTTTTATGTAAAAAACATTTTAAGAAATGGGCAATAATTTCTGAAGATAACATAGTTGAGATAATTTAGTTTATTCATAAATAAAATACTTTCACAATTAATTATGGAGAGCACGAACTAAAATTTTATAAATAAAATATGTAATGATTTTGAAGATATTTGTTAAAACAAAATAATTTAATTTATAAATTTAAAAAGATTGGTACAAATATACCCATTCTCTCATAAATAAATTTGCGTTATAAAAAAAATAATCTATAAAAAATTTAATATGAAAAAGTATATTTTCTCGATTTTTTCCACATTTTTTATATTGCCAATTTACACCTTTGCAAATGAGTCGTTTTCTGTAGAAATTGAAGCATTAAAATTAATAATGAAAGAATATAAAAGTAATAATTCAGAGCAAAATAAGCTTAAATTGATAAGTCCAAGTTATATGGCTTACAAAAAAGATGAATGCAATGCAAAAGTCGAAGTAAGAGAAAAGAGTGGATTTCAAATTACATCTATGCATTCATACAACGTAAATATATGCAAGAAAGAAATTTATGAGACCATAAACAATTGACATTAGTGTAACAATAATGACAAACAAAACCTCAAAGTCCGTCATAGATAAGTATTAACACTTATATATCTTTTTAAAAAACTTCACAAGATGTTACAAAAGAAGATTTTAAATATATTTTTGTATTTTATAAAGAGATAATTTCAAAAACTAAATCAAATAATTATTAAATAAAAAAATAGAAATGTTTTTTT
>Ga0160422_10001326_pt1 | contig 15496 bp, 8 predicted proteins | sample Fk160mmetaG_FD_108192 | JGI IMG/M metagenome (GOLD analysis project Ga0160422, IMG submission 108192) | Marine microbial communities from the Central Pacific Ocean - Fk160115 60m metaG | ecosystem: Environmental > Aquatic > Marine > Oceanic > Photic zone | place: The Central Pacific Ocean... | reverse complement strand
TCTTCAGGATTTTTAAATGTCCAAGTTAATAGAGGTGAAATAGAAAATAGGGGAATTGAAGCAAATTTGAATGCTATAGTTTTTGATAAAAATAATCTTAGAATTTCAATAGGTGGAAATATTGCATTTAATAAAACAAAATTAAAAAATCTAGGGTTAACACCTTCAAGTATTTTAATAGATGGCCAATATAAGGATATACCATTTTATGAAGGTAATATTGTTAGTAGAGGCAATATATTTAAGTATGCTCCAAACGTATTTATTGAAGGAGAGGAAACAAGTTTATTTTATGGATTTAAAACAGATGGAATTTATCAAGTTAATGATCCTCTTCCTGGTGGTGGGCTTGCAAGAATGTATGATCCATCTGATGATAACCCACCATTATTTTGGGCTGGTGATTACAAAATTATTGACCAGAATGGTGACGGAGTTATTGACCTAAGAGACAGAACAATTATTGGAAACCCAAACCCAGACTTTGTATATGGAATTAATTTAGAGGTTAATTATAAGCAGCTCAGTTTAAGAGTTCTTGCAAATGGTGTTTATGGAAATGATGTTGCAAACGGTAATTTATTACAACTTGCAATTGCTGAGGGAATTCCATGGAGTAATATCACAAATGTTGCATATAATAACGCATGGAGACCAGAGAAGCCATCAAATATTTATCCTCGTATAGGGTACACAACCAATGGTATGATCGCAATGCCAGATAGAATAATTGAAGATGGAAGTTTTTTGAGATTGAGCACTATTAATTTAGGTTATCAGTTTGATAAGGTTAATCTGTATGTTTCTGCTCAAAACTTATTTACTTTTACAGCTTACAGTGGCTATAATCCAGAAGTAACAAGTTTTCTTTATGATGGATTAAGAAATGGTGTAGACTGGAATGGTCAACCTAATGCTAGAAAATTTTTAATTGGATTAAACTTCAACTTGTAAATATGAAAACAATTAATTACATAAAAATTTTTAAAACTCCTTTTTTGGTATTTTTAATAATGTTGACAAGTGCATGTGAATTGGAGGAGGTAGCCCCTTTCTTAGATAAAACTGTCTATGAAAACCCTCAAACAGCTCAAGCTAGTGCAAAAGGTATTTATGCTGGCCTAACCTCCTATAATGCAAAAGAAAGAGGCATTTTCGTCATAAACGGTTTTTCTGGTTTATTTATTACTGGGAAAAATGGTCAAAGAATTTCCAATCCAAATAATGCTAATTTATTTTCTCTTAACCCAAATTATGATGCTGATTCCGAAGCTATGTGGAGCGGATATTATTCCGTTATATCAAGATGTAATGGTGCTATACAATACACCACAATTGGTCAGGATCCTATTTTTGATAATGTTGCAGGTCATGCATACTTTCTGAGGGCATATTCATACTTTCAATTAGTTAGACTTTGGGGTGATATTCCATTATGGACAGAGCTACCAAGTTCAACTAATCTTCATAAAGCTAAATCATCAGCAAAGGACATTTATTCTCAAATTATTAGTGATGCAAACGAGGCAGCTAACCTCATGAATAATACTTTGGGAGAAGGCTATCCCATGATGTTTGCAGCAAATATGCTATTGGCTAAAGTTTATATGACGTTAGCAACTAATTCTAGTTTACATGATGGTTCTAAGTCAGAATCTGAATACTGGCAGATGGCTTATGACGAAGCTATAAAAGTAAAAAACTCAGGTAATTACTCACTTCATAGTAATTATCAAGACTTATTTACTTTAAGTGGAGAAAATTCAAGTGAGTCAATTTTTGAATATCAGTTAAGTGAACAAGCTAGTAATAGTCAGTTGGGTAGAAACTATACTCCTTGGAAATATAAAGTTGGAATGCATTTCGGTTGGCTATCTGTACATGCTGATGTTTACGATGATCACGTATCAACTTATCCAACTGATCCAAGAATAGAAGGAACTTATCTGCATTATTATCAGCGTGCTGATAATGGTGCTGATGTAAAAGTCTATCCTTCAACAGGTAGAAATAGCTTTAGGGCTTCACACCCATATCTATTTAAATTTGCAGAGAAGGATAAAAGTCACGCTGCACAGTATAATAGTCAAAATTATATAGTTTACCGGTACGCCGATTTACTATTAATGCTTGCTGAAATTTCAAATGAACTTAACAAAGACGCAGAGGCCATGGGTTATATTGAAGAGGTTCTTGGAAGAGTTGGTTTAACTCCTCAGATAGCTTACTATGGAGGTCAATCATCTTTCAGAGATGCTGTAATGAAAGAGTATAGGTATGAGTTATTAGGTGAGGGAGAAGATTCACATAATAATAGAAGGAGAGGATATACTTATTTCCTTAATAATATAATTTTACCACACAATAATAATCCAAACTTCAGCTCTCAGTATGACTTGACATTAAATACCGATGAAGCACGTATTATGACCTTACCTGTTCCTCTTGGAGAGGTTTCCACAAATGATCTTATCGATGACTAAACTAAAAACTATGAGATATATTCTTTCGAATTTTAAGCTTTTATTTATTTCATTTTTTATATTTTCCTGTGAGGAAAGAATTGAGTTAGATTACGATAACTTTAATCCTGGCTCTCTTTCAGATAATGATGGAAAAATAGTATATCAGAATATTGACATATATCCAATTTTATCAGTGGTCTCTACCGACACACCAACTGTTGACAATAGCATAAAAACTGGTCTAGTTTTCAGTATTGATACTGTTATTGCCCCAGCTGGAAGTACATTTAACTACTCAAATTTTTCTATTGATGCTCCATCAGGTGTAATATCATATGATAATTCTAATGGTGGATTTTCTGAGGGTGATTATGTTGCATCTGTAAATGTTAATAATGCAGGTGGTATTGCAAAATATCAAAATGCTGTAACTATGATTGTTAAGTCGGTTCCAATTCAGATAAATATTGATAATGCTAGTGTTGATGTAGGCTCTCTTGAAATAGGTGAAATTGCTACAGCCTCTATTACTGATTTATCAGGACAAGGTGTGGTAAATTCTGTAACTTATAAGCTAGTAGATGCCCCTGATCAGTATTCAATTGATGCTACAACCGGGGTGATATCTAAAATTCAAGCTGCAAATTCAGGATCTACTAAACTTACAGTACAAGTAGGAAGCAATCTAGGAGCTGTTACTGCAGAAGACTTACTTACAATCAATGTTGGGCCATCACCTACACTTAATTTTGTTCAATTAGATGGAACATCACAACTTACTAGAGTAACGTTATCACCTTATACAGCATATAAAAGTCATCCTCCAGTTTTAAGTGATATGACTGCTACCTCATGGGAAATTAATTTACCGGAATCTTTAACAAGTTTTGCAACTTTTTTTAGTATTGGTGATGCTGGTGAAGTGATCATTATTGGGGATGCAAATCTTCCTGAGGGGGATTATAAAATTGGTGTAACACCTACAAATGCAGGGGGAATATCTCTTCCATTTCCAGAAATATTTTCTATTAAGGTTGAGAGTAGAGCCAAAGTTATTTTAGAAGATTTAATTAATGGTCCAGGTGATTCTGCTCCTCCTAGTTCTGTTTCGGGATGGAGTTCATTCGTTATATCAGGTACTGTTGGAGATGGAAGTACATGGAAAAAAATGGGTAATATAGCTGGTAAGTGGAGTGCAATGAGAAGGTGGATGGGAGGAACCTATGTAGGGGATTCAGATGAGGTTGTTCTTAGAGAAATAGATTTATCTTCTGTTGATAAAACAAAACCAACAACAATTGTATTTTCTGAAGTTATTGGTTACGGTGCTGCATATACAAATAAGTATGATAGAGCATTTTATTATGGAGAGGATACAACTAACCTTTCTTCAGGGACTTGGAGTGATTCGGAGTGGACTGCACTTGTTGGTTTGGGTTTAGCTGACACTGGATGGTTAGGAACTAACTGGAATGCAGGTAGTGGTCCACCTCAAAAGTATACTACATCCATAAACTTAAATACAATATCTGGTGACAAGGTGTATTTGAATTGGAGAATGAGAAGAAAAGATACTCAAACTGGGAAACAAAATGGACAGTGGATAATAAATGATGTCAGAATCGAGCAGCCTGATGTTTATGTAGCTGAGGAAGAATAAATTTTGATATTTATTTGTAAGATTTTGATATTATTTATATTTATTACTTGAAAAAAATTGTAATCTTTTTCCTTCTCTTATCATTCGCTGCCAAATCGCAAAAAAATATTTTATTTATAGCAGTTGATGATTTAAAACCCTTGATTGGAGCATATGGAGATAAGTTTGCAAATACTCCAAACTTAGATGAGCTGGCATCCCTTGGGACTACTTTTACTAACTCTCATGTGCAGCAAGCAATATGTGCTCCTTCTAGAGTAAGCTTATTAACAGGTTTACGACCTGATCTAACTGAGGTCTGGGATTTAGAGACTCAAATGAGAGAGAAAAATCCAAATATTTTAACACTTCCTCAGTATTTTAAAAATAATGGTTACATGACCGTTGGTATGGGAAAAATTTTTGATCAAAGAAGTGTTGATAATGGTTTAGATAAAAAATCATGGTCTGTTCCATTCATAAGAGTTTCTGTAAATCATAAAATTCATGGTAACACAATAACGGGCTTTCAATCTCCGAAAAATAAAGAAATTCTATCTGAAATAAGAGAACAAGCTGTTGCTTCTGGAGTTCCAAATAGAGGTATGTGGCAATATTTGAGAAGTAAGTATAAGCCATCAGTAGAATCATTCGATATTTCTGACGATGGATATTTTGACGGAGTTTTAGCATTAAAAGCTATTGACCAGATTAATAATCTTGCTGGAAGTGATAAGCCTTTTTTCTTAGCTGTAGGATTTCAAAAACCACACTTGCCTTTTGTAGCTCCAAAAAAATATTGGGATATGTATGATAGAGAAAAACTCCCTATGGCTGAGTATCAGAAATGGGCAAGAGGTACTGTAAAACTTGTATATAATAATAATGGCGAGATGAGATCATATACTGATATCCCTAACTCATTTGATGAAAATGGATTGATAAATTTTGAAAAACAGAAAGAATTAATTCATGGTTACTATGCCTGCGTCTCATATATAGATGCTCAAGTTGGAAAATTATTAAATGCAATTAGGAAAAATAATTTACTAGAAAATACAATTATAGTTTTATGGGGTGATCATGGTTGGCATCTTGGTGACCATGGACAATGGGCTAAACATTCTAATTTTGAGCAGGCCACTAGATCTCCATTAATTATTGTGGACCCTGATTCAAAAAAAAATATAACTAATGCATCGCCAACAGAATCTCTAGATATATTTCCAACGCTATTAGAGCTAACAGATTTTGAAATACCAGATAATTTACAAGGAATTAGTTTAGTCCCATTGTTAAAAGAAAAGTCTAAGAAAATTAAAAATTTTGCTATAAGTCAATACCCGAGAGGAAAAATTATGGGTTATGCATTAAGGAATGAAAGGTATAGGTATGTTGCATGGTATAAAGACAGAAATAATATAGTTGAGCAAGATATAATTATTAAGGAGTTGTATGATTATAAAAATGATCCAAATGAAACAGTTAATATAGTGGGTATTGAGAGAGATCTTTCTATCAAACTTCAATCTGAATTAACTTCATTTTTAAATAATCAATTTGAGGATAAAAATAAATTCAAACTAACTCAACCAAAAATAGAAATTACTTCTAATTATTCAGAACGTAAAATACCTATTGCCAAAAATCTATTAAAAAATCCAAGTTTTGAGTTAGGAGATCAGGGTTGGTTAAAAGGCAAGGGTTGTCCAATATTTGTTGTTGATAAAAACTCAAGATCAGGTAAAAATGCTTTGATGTTTGTTGGAACAAAGTGTAGTACATTTCAGAATGTTAATGGACTCAAGCCTAACACACAATATAGGGTAAGTGCTTATGTAAAATCTGAAAATAGTGAAACAGCTTTGTTGAAGGTTAGATTTTATGGTGGAGATGATATAACAAAAAGAATATCAAAATCGCAATACGAAGAAGTCTCTATAACTTTTAAAACAGGCCCTAATAATAACTCTGCTAGGATTGCACTTTTGAAATATATTGATGGGGCAACTGGAAAGACATGGTTTGATGATATATCTCTTACTGAAATTGGGGGAGAAAATAAAGAAAATAAAATTTTAAAATCAGATAGTAAAATGATTTTAGAAGAAGATTTTGACGAAGAATCGTTACCAAAAGGATGGAGAACATATGGTCAGATAAAACCATCTATCGATCCAAATAATGGTATTGATGGTTCTCCTGGTATCATATTTTCTGATGATAAGTGTGGTATGAATCGCATAATTCAAAACTTGGAGCCAAATACAAAATATCGTGTAGAAATGTGGTCAAATATGCCGCCTGATCAAAGGATCACATTAAAAGTTGCTGATTATGGTGGAGTGGAATTAAAAAACTTTATAAAAGGAAAAGGTATTTATAATAAAGGAACTCTTGATTTTACTACGGGTCCAAATAATAATAGCGTTAAAGTGATATTTAGTAGGTTCCACCCACAGTGGTCAGGAAATATATATGTTGATAGATTCAAATTATATAAGCTATGATTTTTAAAAAAATAATTACTTTAATTTCATTTATATTATTCATCGGTTGTAATAATGATAAAAGTGATGAAAGACTTAATGTCCTTTTCATAATTGTAGATGACCTTAAGCCATTAATAAATAGTTATGGAAGTAATGAGGTATACTCTCCAAATATAGATCGTTTAGCAAGTAATGGGGTGCTATTTTCAAAAGCCTATACTCAACAGGCAATTTGTACTGCCTCAAGAATGAGTTTTATTACAGGAATGAGGCCAGATTACACTAAAGTTTGGGATCTTTCAACCAGATTAAGAGATATAAATCCAGATATTTTAACTATACCTGAGTATTTTAAGAATCATGGCTATCAGACAGTAGGAATGGGTAAAGTAATGCACGGGGCAAGAAATAATGATCCACAGTCATGGACTATTCCTTTTATTACTAATGATATGTTTGAATATGCTAAGGGTTACAAGATGCCGGCTAACCTATATCAATCATCTGATATTCATAAAAAATGGGATTCTCTTCAGGCCGCATTAGATGCTGATCCCAAAGCTGATAGAGGATGGTTTGCGGTAAATAGTGTCATGAAAAATGCAAATCTTAGACCTCTTACTGAAATGTTGGATATACCTGATAATGCTTATGCTGATGGTGCTTCTACTTTAAAAAGTATTGAGCTTATGGAAATGTTTAAAAAAAATAAAGAAAAATTTTTCCTTGCTGTAGGATTCCAGAAACCACACTTACCATTTACTCCTCCTAAAAAATATTGGGATCTTTATGATAGGAATGAAATTAAGCTAGCTGAATATCAATTAATTGCTGAAGATTCTCCAGGGGAAGCGTATCACAAATCTGGGGAATTAAGAAATTATCATGATACAGAACCAAATATGGATGAGAATGGAATAGTTAACGATGATAAGCAACGTGAGCTAATTCATGGTTATATGGCTTCAGTTTCATATATAGACCAGCAAGTTGGATATTTATTGGATTATCTTAATGAAAGTAGGTTAGATAAGAATACAGTTATAGTTTTTTTTGGTGATCATGGTTGGCATTTAGGAGATCATGGACTATGGAATAAACATTCAAATTTTGAAGAGGCAACAAGAACTCCTCTTATTATTTCAAGTCCTTCAATAGATGGAGGGTTTGTAAATAATAGTTTAGTTGAGTTAGTTGATCTATTCCCTACAGTATGTGATCTTGCTGGTATTCCAGTTCCAAAAAAATTACATGGGAAAAGTTTATTGCCTGTGCTTGATAGAAAGGAATTGAAAGTAAAAGACTTTGCAATAAGCCAGTATCCTAGAAGGTGTAACGTCATGAGAAGTGTAATAGGAGCTTATCCAGATGATTGTACTTTGATGGGTTATGCTGTGAGAAACGATAGGTTTAGATATGTTGCTTGGATAAAGGGGAATTATGAAGACAGGTCATTGTTCGAAATATCAAATATTGAAATGGAGGAATTGTACGATTATGAGAATGATCCTTTGGAAAAGAAAAATATAGCATATGAGAATAATTATAAGAATATTAAAGATGGTATGATTAAAGATTTAAGGAGTGTAATATGGTCAAAATGAAAATTCTTTTCATCACCAGTATTATTTTATTTTCATTTAAATCAAACTCTCAAAATATTATTAGGATTATTCCTGAAATAATTGAATATAAAAAAGTCGATACAATAAGTCTTGACTTACATATTTATAGACCATTAAATTTTAATAATTCAAAAAAATATAAGACTATAATTTTTTTTCATGGAGGTGGTTGGAGGAATGGAAATCCAAGACAATTTAGAAGACAAGCAATGTATTTTGCTAGCAGAGGTATGATAGCAATAACACCAGAGTATAGGTTATTTAATACACATGGTACAAACCCATTGAATTGTGTTCAAGATGCTAACGCAGTAATGAATTTTATTAAAAAAAATGCAAACAATTTAGGAATAAATTCTAAAGAGATTATAGTTAGTGGGGGATCTGCTGGAGGTCATTTGGCATTGACTACTGCGTTTTGGAACGTCTCATCAGTTATGCCTAAAGCTTTAATATTATTTAATCCTGTAACAGATACAAGTCCAAAGGGCTTTGGATATAATAGGATCTTAGATGATGCTTTTAAAATATCACCAATACATAATATTGGAAAAAATTATCCTCCTACTATTATACTAATTGGATCTGAAGATAAAGTTACGCCTTTAGAAAATATTAATGAATTTAAGAGGGTATTGGAAAAAAAAGGGGGAAGATGTGATGTTATTTCTTATGAAGGGCAAAAGCATGGATTTTTTAATAATCAAAAATATTTTAAAAAAACTACATATGAAGTAGATAAATATCTATCTTCTTTAGGCTTTTTAAATGGTGAGCCATCAATTTATTCACAATATCAATGATGAGAAATCAAAAAAAACATTTTATCCTAATTATTTTAATTTTTATCTCAAATATTGTTATTGCTCAAAGACCAAATATACTATGGATCACAGTAGAGGATATTAGCCCAACTCTGTCATTTTATGGTGATTCTACCTCATTAACTCCTAATTTAGATAAGCTTGCATCACAAAGTTTAATATATAAAGAAGCTTTTACTACTGTTGGTGTATGTGCTCCATCAAGATCTTCGCTAATTACGGGTATGTACCCAGTATCAATTGGCACCCATCAAATGCGAACTGGAAAAGATGTATTTTCCTGGGGATCTAGGGATTATTCTGGTATTTCAAATGCTATTGATGTGAATGGTGATTCAATACCTCTACACTCTGTCGTAACACCAGTTGATGTAAAGTGTTTCACAGAATACATGAGAAAAGACGGATATTTTTGTACAAATAACTCTAAGACTGACTATCAGTTTGCTGCTCCTGTAACTGCTTGGGATGAAAATGGAAATAATTCTCACTGGAGAAATAGACCCATTGGCAAACCTTTTTTTTCTGTATTTAACTTTAATACTACCCATGAGTCAAAAATGTGGATGCATAGAGATAAACCTTTAACAGTTGATCCAGAATCAGTCAAATTACCACCATATTATCCAGATACTAAAATAGTTAGACAAGATGTAGCAAGAAATTATTCAAATATTGAAATGGTAGATAAAGAGATAGGAAAGCTATTGTTTGATCTTGAATCAGATGGGCTTTTAGATAATACAATTATTTTCTTTTTTAGTGATCATGGAGGTCCATTACCCAGAGGAAAAAGAGAACATTATGTGTCCGGACTTAATGTCCCTTTTTTAGTTAGGATACCAGGTTTAACTGATTATAAATATGTATATGATCCTATATCCTTCGTTGATCTGGCCCCAACAGTATTATCGTTAGTTGATATTGAAATACCAGATCATTTTCAAGGAAAAGCATTTCTTGGTAAAAAGAAAAATAATACTTTAAGAGAATTTATATATGGCTCGGGTGATAGATTTGATGAAACATATGATAGGGTTAGAAGTGTAATATCAAAAGACTTTGTTTATGTAAAAAATTATTATAAAAACCTTCCTGCATATAAAGATAATTTATATCGTAAAAATATTGATATGACAAATGAAATGCTTGAGATGAATAAGAATGGATTACTTGATAAAAATCAAAGTTATTGGTATAGGCAGAAAAAGACAAAAGAAGAATTTTATGTGAGAGATAATGATCCCCATAGTTTAAATAACCTTATAAACGATAAAAAATATAAAGATCAAATAATAAAACATAGAAAAGCTCTCAAAGATTGGCAGAAGGAAATAAATGATATTGGAGGTATGGCTGAAAAAAGTCTTTTCTATAAAATGTGGCCTAATGGTGTTCAGCCAAAAGCAAATTCTCCAATAATAAATGGTTCAGATAAATTAAATATTATAATTTCATCGGATACAGAAGGTGCATCAATTGCATATATTATAAGTAAAAAAGATTTTCAACCTGGACTTGATGATGGCTGGTTAGTTTACTCGAAGCCCTTGACTTTATTGCCAGGAGAAAATCTATATGCTATGACAACCAGAATTGGATATGAAGATAGTGAAGTTATAAAGTATGAAAACTAAATTTAACTATGAGGTATAAACTATTATTCATTTTAGTTTTGAATATTAATTTCAATATTTTCTCTCAAAAAAATATATTATTTATAGCCGTTGATGATCTTAAACCAATGTTTAATTCTTATGGTTACAATAATATAATTACTCCAAACATTGATGCATTAGCTGCAAAAGGAACATTGTTTTCAAATGCATCAAATCAACAATCAATATGCTCTGCATCAAGGGCAAGCATTCTGACTGGTTTATATCCTGACAACACAAGGGTATGGGATTTAAATACACTTATTAGAGATGAGAATCCAGATGTAACAACTTTACCTCAACACTTTAAGAATAATGGTTATTACGCTGTTGGGTTAGGTAAAATATTTGATAGTAGATCTGTTGATAATAGTTTTGATGGTGTATCTTGGTCAACTCCATTCCGACAAGGTATGCAAAATCAGTACTACCATAATAACGATATGGGTAGGTCAGGATATCAAGATCCAGCTGTTCATGCTGCTGATAATTTATATGATAAGTATATTTCAGATAATAATATAACAACATTAGCTGCCAAAAGGGAGGCGAGAAAATTATATCCAATGTCAAATCCTGCGACTGAGGGTAATCAAGATTTACCTGATGACGGTTATGTTGATGGAGCAAGAACTAATTATGCTTTTGAGAAAATGGAGGAGGCTGCTTCATCTGGAAAACCATTTTTTTTGGCTGTTGGTTATACTAAACCTCATTTACCATTCGTAGCTCCTAAAAAATATTGGGATCTTTATGAAAGGAATTCAATACAGATCCATCCTGAGCAAGGAAGAGATTCAAGTATTCCTGGAATTGCATTTCATAATAATCATGAGTTAGTAAATAATTATTCAGATATTCCTTTTAATTCTAATTTATCCTCTGCTAAACAAAAAGAATTAATACATGGTTATAAGGCTTGTGTAAGTTATATAGATGCTCAAGTGGGAAAGCTTATGTCAAAATTAGATGAATTAAATTTATCAGAAAATACTATTGTAGTACTTTGGGGAGATCATGGTTGGCATCTCGGAGATCATTCCTTATGGGTAAAACATACTAATTTTGAACAGGCAGTTAGATCCCCACTTATAATTTATTCTCCTGATGATGGACTGCAAAATAATATAAGTCATTCTCCTGTTGAGCTTATTGATATCTTTCCAACTTTATGTGATTTAACAGGTATAGATAAACCTGATGGAATTGAAGGGATATCCTTAAAATCAGTAATGGTTGACCCAACATATAAAGTGAGATATGCTGCATTATCTCAATACCCTCGTATGAATGGAGGAAATAGACATATGGGATATACACTTAGGGATGAAAGATATAGATATACTAAGTGGATTAAAATGGATTATTATGCTGGTGAGAGATATGGTCCAACTTTTAAATGCGAATTATATGACTATGAGATTGATTCTTTTGAAACAAAAAACAGATGTTCAGATCAATCATATTTATCGGTAATAGATTCCTTAGAATATGAATTTAAAAGAAGAAATATTGCTCAAAATACTCCAAGTAACTTTTTAGAAATATCATCTTGTGGATCTTCTTACACTGCACCAGATGCTCAAGTGTATACCGAAAGTGGTGTTTATACTGCTACTCTTGTTGCTCAAAATGGAATGGACAGTGTTATTACTATAGAATTAAATTTGAATGGAGGATTATCAAATAATGTTATTGTTAATGAAGGAACTGTTACTGCTGAGCAGCAGGGCGCAACGTATCAGTGGTATGATTGTTCAACAAATGAGCCAATAGTAGATGCAATAAATCAGACCTATCAACCCGAAGAAGAGGGAAGTTTTTACGTTGAAATTACACAGAGTGAATGCGGTACTGTCACATCTTCATGTGTTACCGTTGATTTAGTTCTTGGTATTGAAAATAATAAAAATAAAAACATCAAAGTTTATCCAAACCCTGTTGTAAGTGGGTTCTTAAATATCAGCTGGGAAGAAGTTTCTAAAATTGCTAAAATTAAACTTATGAGTATATCTGGAAAAACATTAATAAATTCTAATTATAATAACACATCATCAGTTCAGTTAGATGTAAGTAAATTTTCAGGAAAATTTTTATTAAAAGTTAACTTAGATGATAAAGTTGAACAAAACATTTTAGTTACTATTCAATAGCATCAACAGATATTCTCCATTCCTTCACTAAATTTAATAACTCATTTTTTTTATCAATCATTATTTTTGATAGATCATTAGTTTCTCCCTCATCTTTAACTATGTTATAAAGCTCAACTCGTCCTTCTCTATAAAAATCTAAAAGTTTATAATCTCCTAACCTTACAGCTGTATTAGCTAGGTCACCTGTACTTTTAGGTCTTGGCCTTGGAGAATGCCAAAAAATTGGTCTTTTTTTATTTTTTTGCTTTTTCCCAAATAGTGATTTTGCAAAACTAATTCCGTCTAAATGTTGATCGGGCTTTTGCTCATTTTTTGTTAGTTCTAATATTGTGGGGTAGTAGTCAGTACCAGTTATTATAGTATTTGACCAACCTGATTTAATTTTATTTTTCCAAACAAAAAAAGTTGGAATTCTTATTCCTCCTTCATAATTATGACCCTTCCCAGCCCTAAGTGGTAAGTTAGATGTCGCGAGTGGGCGACCATTTCCTCTGTTTGATAGTCCGCCGTGATCTGATGTAAATATTATTATAGTATTTTCAAACAAACCTTTATCTTTCAGAGCCTTTATTACTCTACCTAGATTAGTATCCATGTTTTCAATCATTCCTGCATAAATTGGATTATCCTGTCTTAGCTTAGTCTCACCAGTTGTACTTTCATAAGAAAATTCATTAACATCTCTTGATCCGTACATTTTAATAACTTTTTTTTCATATTTTCTTTCGAGTTCTACTTTGCTCTCAAATGGTGTATGAACAGCATAATAAGATAGATATATAAAAAAAGGTTTTTCTTTTTTATAATTTTTAATATGATCAACAGTTAGGTCTGTCAATTGATCTGTAATATGATATCCTTTTTCTACAATTGGAAGTTTAGTTATATCTGGAGCATTTTCATTTCCTCTACCTCTAGTCTGAATATTATATGGGTAAAAGTATGATTTTGGAACTCCTGAATCACCACCTCCAAAATTTATGTCAAAGCCTTGTTCCTCTGGAGAAGAGCCTCTATCACCTCTTGAGAGATGCCATTTTCCTGCAATAAATGTTGAGTATCCGTCCTCTTTTAAAGCTTCTGCTATTGTAATTTCTGATTTATTTAACTGTGATCCAGGGCCAGGACTTTTTGTCCTTGCTGGATACTTTCCAGTCATTATACCATACCTAGATGGCACACATCTCGGATGTGTTGAATATGAGTTAAGAAATTTTATTCCCTCCCTAGAAAGACTATCTATGTTTGGAGTCTGATAAAATTTAGATCCTTGATAGCCAACATCTAACCAGCCAAGGTCATCAACTAGAATAAACAAAACATTTGGTTTATTTTCTTTAGAAATCCCATCAGATAATGATAAAAATAAAATTATAAAATATGAAATCTTAGGAAGTTTTAACATTGGATTTTTATGTGATAAATCTTATAGTAAATATATCATTAAGATTAAAAGTTTACAAAATGATTGTATATATAATACATTGCATATTCAACATATTATATTTTATTTTACTTAATAAAAAAACCTTGGAAAAGATCCTTAAACTATTTCTTTTTACCCTTTCATTATTTATTATTATTTCTTGTGATGATAATATTTTTGGTGTAGATAATGACCCCAACATTGTATTTATTTTTGCAGACGATTTAGGTTACGGTGATCTTGGCTCATTTGGCGCAACAGATGTTAAAACCCCAAACATTGACAGAATTGCTGATGAAGGAATAAAATTTACAGAGTTTTACTCTGCCTCATCAGTTTGCAGTCCCTCAAGAGCTGCGCTACTGACTGGAAGAATGCCTCAAAGGTTTGGATTAAATGGAGTACTTTTTCCTGAGAGTCTTACAGGGATGCCAGAAAGTGAATATACAATTGCAGAGATGTTGAAGGATAATGGATATTCTACAGGTATGGTTGGGAAATGGCATTTGGGCCATATGAAAGAGTATATGCCGCTTCAGCAAGGTTTTGATTTCTTTTTTGGAATTCCATACAGCAACGATATGGAAAGTACTGTGTATTATCGTGGAAATAATTTAGAAAATCATTTTCCAGATCAAAGATCTATGACAAAAAAATTAACTAATGAAGCAATAACCTTTATTGATAATAAAAAGGAATCAAAGTTTTTTCTATACGTAGCACATCCAATGCCTCATGTCCCATTGTACGCATCAAATAAATTTTTAGGTACATCAGAGAGGGGTATATATGGTGATGTTATCCAAGAAATAGATTGGAGTGTTGGAATGATTATTAATAAACTTGAAGAAGAAAAGATATTAGATAATACTATCATTATTTTTTCAAGTGATAATGGTCCCTGGTTAACTATGAAGCATCTAGGAGGTTCCTCTGGAATTCTGAGAAATGGTAAAATGTACACGTTCGAGGGGGGGATGAGAGTACCAACTCTTGCAATGTGGAAAAAACAGATCCCTAGTGGAAAAGTATATGATGAGTTGGCTGCTCAGATAGATTGGCTACCAACATTTTCCTCTATCGTCAACGCAGAATTACCTGACAGCTTAATCATTGACGGAAAGGATATAAGTGATATATTATTTGGAAGTTCAATTAATAAAAATCGAGATTACTTATATTTTGATTATTCAAGACTAATGGGATATCGT
>Ga0160422_10001325_pt1 | contig 15498 bp, 11 predicted proteins | sample Fk160mmetaG_FD_108192 | JGI IMG/M metagenome (GOLD analysis project Ga0160422, IMG submission 108192) | Marine microbial communities from the Central Pacific Ocean - Fk160115 60m metaG | ecosystem: Environmental > Aquatic > Marine > Oceanic > Photic zone | place: The Central Pacific Ocean... | reverse complement strand
TCTTCTCATCCAGTCGGCACTTGAGGAACTTTCCCGAAACAAGGGGCGAGTACTCAATATCGGATCGGTGAACGCCTATGGGGGAGAGTCATACTTTGCGGCTTATGCCAGCTCCAAAGGCGCCCTGATGGCTCTGACAAGAAATCTGGGAGACACCCTTCATCGCGACTATGGGGTAGTCGTCAATCAGATCAACCCTGGCTGGGTCCTCACCGAAAACGAATCCGCTCGTAAGCAAGAGGACGGACTGGAGCCCGACTGGCACACCAAACTCCCCGGGATCTATGCCCCAGCTGGACGCATCCTCGCCGCAGAAGAAATAGCGGCAGGTGCAGTCTACTGGCTTGAGGACGCCACTGGACCGGTGAGCGGATGCGTCGTAGAACTTGAACAATATCCCGCACACGGAAGAAATCCTGATAAGGTTGGATTGTGAAATTTGGAACGTTTTTCAAAACCCTCTCCGAACTCACCTTCTGCGCGATCTGCCAACCCTCCAATCACAAACATGCCCAAGCTCGCAACCTTCCCCAAGGCTGAATTAGATGACCTCGTCAGAGGATCAATGAGGCTCTCCGAATACCTGAATTTTGCGTCCCTACTCGATGTCGATGGGGTTGAACTTTATCCCCTTATTTCGGATCTTAAAGAACCGGGATCGTGGGGCGACTACCGGAAAACATGTCACGATATGGGGCTTGAAATTCCGATGCTCTGCTGCTCCCCGGACTTTACCCACCCTGACCCGGATTTCCGCGCGCACGAAATCGAAAAGGAGAAGCAGTGGATCGAAATGGCGCACGCGCTGGGAGCCAGTTTCTGTCGCGTGCTAAGCGGTCAGAGCCGGCCTGAAGTTTCCCGGCAAGAGGGCATAGACCTTGCCGCTGATTCTATCCGGGCCTGCCTCCCTCATGCAGCAGATCATGGCGTAACCCTTATTCTAGAAAACCACTATAAGGATGGATTCTGGCACTACCCCGAATTCGCTCAGCCCATGGACATTTTCTGCGATCTCGTTGATGCCGTTGGGGAACATCCCGGATTCGGTGTGAACTACGACCCTTCAAACACCGTTCTGGCCGGCGAAGACCCTTTGGAACTTCTCTCCAGAGTAAAACACCGCGTTGTCACCATGCATGCGAGCGATCGCTACCTCAAACACGGCACTCTCGAGGACCTTGCTCAGGAAGAAGGAGTGACCGGATACGCCGAGCGTCTCGCTCACGGTGAAATCGGACAGGGAATGAACGATTACGACGCCATCTTCTCTACCTTAAGCGGAACTGGATTTGACGGATGGATCTCCATCGAAGATGGCGTAGACGGACCAGAGCAATTGGAACGTTCTGTCGCGTTCCTGCGCAGGAAAATCAAGGAGCACTTTTCCTGATCACGCACCTCAGAGCTTACCCGCCGACCAGAGGATACCCCTTGTCAGAAGATCAAGAAAGACGGGATCCGAAAAAGTCTCGTTCGTATGTCCATAGGTAGTTCCGAACACCCGGGCCCCTTCAAATTCATTCACCCAGAATACCGGCTGAACCTTCTGAGTTCTCTCACTTTTAGAGGTCGCAAGCACGGTCGTGTTCGGCCAAGTCTTGTCAATGATGTAAAGCTCATCCTTGGGAGTAACCCAGTCTGCAGGAACCCCCTTCATGATGGGATGATCTGCCTTCTCAGTTTTGACCGGATAGCGTGACTGGTGCTCATGTCTCCTGCTCGTCACACCAAGAAACCTGCGCCAATCATCAATTTCAGCAGCACGATAGGTATGCATGGCACAGTGAATGACCACTGCTGGCGTTCCATCTCTGTGGCCATTGACTATCTTCCGAATATAATCGGGATCCTTGGTATTGGCGAAGCACTCGTTATGAACGACCACATCATAAGGCGTTGCCCAATTCGGGTCGTCATAAAGATCGATCTGGGCCTTTGTCCCTCGCCCGCCTTTATTAACGACGGTCCATTCAATGTCAGCCTTGGCTGCAGAAGAAAGAGTGAGAGCTTTGGACTGAAAGACATAATCGTGACAGCACCCTCCGGTAACCAGAAGACACCTTAGCGCCTTAGGAGAGTCAGCCGCCTTGGCGTCAGGCTTCGCAGCTGGTGTGTAGGCCGCGAGAGCTATTACGAAGGCGAGGGCAACAGGAATTATCTTAGTCATCTGGTAATTTAGGTTGTCTATCGCAACGAGGTGAGCCTGAGCCAGAAATCCGCCAAAGACAATCAATCTCCGTAGCCTTGTGGATGAGCTCTATGCCATTCCCAAGCGCTGGCAACGATCGTTCGAAGATTCGTCGCTGGACACCAGCGTAAAACCGATGCCGCTTTTTTGCTGGAAGCGACAAGAATGGGTGGATCTCCCTTCCGGCGAGGACTCTCCTTCACCGGGATATCGTGACCAGTAACCTCACGGCAAACTTCAATTACTTCCCACACGGAGTGTCCCTTTCCCGTCCCCAAATTGAATGCTCCTGTTACCTCCTCCTCAACTGCCCGGCGGTGTGCCTCGGCGAGATCTCCGACATAAACATAGTCACGGACCGCAGAACCGTCCGGGGTGTCATAATCCGTGCCAAACACCTCAACGCATTCTCGTTTTCCGAGTGCCACAGACAAAATTACCGGAATAAGATGAGTCTCAACCCGATGATCCTCCCCAAAATTGCCCGACGCTCCGGCCGCATTGAAATAGCGCAAAATCACGGGATCGATTCCATGAGCCCTTGCAAAGCAACCCAGCATCCCCTCGAAGGCTAACTTGGAATAGCCGTAAGGGCTGACTGGGTTCTGCTCGCAGCACTCGTCAATTGGGACCTTGTCCGGAACCCCGTAGGTTGCACACGTTGACGAGAATACGATCTTTGCGACTTTGGAAGCGACCATCGCCTCGAGAAGATTCAACCCCCCCACTACATTATTCCGGTAATATTTCGCGGGATTACTCACCGACTCTCCCACCAAGGTGTCAGCAGCAAAATGAATCACAGCCTCTGATCCGTGGCTGTTGAGGACATCTGACAGACGCTCAGGCTCTTTCAAGTCTATCACCTCAAGACTCGCCCTTGGATCGACAGCAGCGCGATGTCCCTCCTCCAGATTATCAATCACCACCACGTTGTGTCCCGAGTCGCATAACGACTCTACACAAACACTTCCGATGTATCCTGCACCGCCTGTAACAACAATTCTCATGAAAATCCCGAATTATCCTACAGCACAGACTTCCTGAATACTCGAGCGAACCAAGTTAAATCTTGGGAGGTGCCAAGTTCTCTCTGAGACGACACTTACGATGAAGCGCTCTGACGCAACATCATTTCCATAATCGCATCCTTGTAGGGAATGGCTTCCTGAGCGCCCTCCTGAAGAGTCGCCAGAGCTGCGGCACAATTAGCTATTCTCACGGAATCGAGGACTTCTTTTCCTTCCGCAAGGGAGGCAGAAAAAACACCTGCAAAGGTATCTCCCGCTCCCACGGTATCAACGGGTGATATTGTCGGAGGGGCAATTTCCTGAATCTTCTCGCCCATGAAGATCTGAGTAGGAAGCGCCCCTCGCGTCACGATCCCGGTCCGGTCTCCGCTCGACAGGAAATGATCTAATGCCGCAGGGGACATGGCCGCAGCCTCCCCCTCGTTAAGAACCAGAATATCACAAGGGATGTCGCCCTCGATAACCCTGGCGTTCCATGGCGAAGGATTCAAGACCACCAGTGAGCCCGCATCCCGGGCCAGCCGCGCCGCCATTACGACACTCTCGATCGGGCACTCGAGCTGAAGGAGGGTTACCACGGAGCCCCTGAACAGGTGTTCCAGATTTGCGACCTTGCCCGGAGTCAGCTGGAAATTTGCCCCGGGATCTACCATAATGGTATTTTCACCGTCATCGTTCAACGCGATGGAAGCGACCCCGGTTCGACCCTCCGTTCTCATTACCCCGGCACAGTCAATTCCCTCTTCACCCAGACGCACACGGTATTGGATCGCCTGCTCATCATCGCCAAGACACCCGATCATTCGGACCTTGGCACCGGCTCTTTTCGCCGCTATCGCCTGATTGCCTCCCTTGCCCCCAAAGGAGGTCACCGCTTCTGCTGCTATCAAGGTCTCACCCGGAACGGGGAACGATGGAACTCGAAAGGTAAGGTCCACGTTTAGAGAGCCTACCACCGAAATCCACGAGTCCATACTTATTGTGATGCTGCCGCATACCCGCTGATCTCTCGCGGAATACGACGGACCTCTAGCTTCGGCTTAACTGGCCCAGTGCGTGGGTGATGGCAACCTTGGCGTGTCCCCGAGAACTTTTCCGCGCTTCGTGGAGAATGGGTTCAGTAGCTTTACCCATTGAAACCATGGTCGCCGCGACAGCATCCAGAACGAGAGGGTCTCCATCCTCGAGCAGGGGTGCAAGCTCAGGAGCCAGCGATGCTCCAGCCACATAGCGTAACTGCTGCAGCAGAAAACTACGTATTGTAGCCGCACCATCACCAAGGGCCGCTGCGGTATAAATTTTGGTCAGGATCTTGCGATCCTTGGCCCGGGCAGGCGCACTGGCGTTTACCGCGAGTTGATGCAGCAGAAAGCGCTCTTGCCAGTCCTCTCCACTATCGACCTCCTGCAACCCGGAAATAAGCTCGCTGATCGCATCACCTCCCTGTTTGAAAATTGCCTCAACAATTTCCTCACCGTCCTCCTTACTGATTCCTCCCCATTTGCTGTTAGTCAGTTCGGGCAGGCGATCCACAAATGGACTCCGTTCGTTTTTAGTTTCTTCGGCCATAGTTGTTAAAGTTGACTCTGTGATCGTGAACCTCACTCCTACAAGTGCCACGGAGCACGCATCGGCAGGTCAATCAGTCGATTCGCCTCCTCGTCTCCAATAGCTCTTTCGGTCTTTGGGTTGAACTTGATGGTCCGCCCCGTCCGAAACGCAATATTCGCAAGATGCATCAGGCTTACGGTGCGATGAGCCACCTCCGGATGACCTCCAGCAAGCACCCTCGTCTTTACCGCATCACCGAAGCCAACAAGCGGGTCTTCGGCAGGAAGTTCGTCAAAGACCTTACGCTCTGTTTCGTTGAGGTCTTCCCGACTGATGGTCTTTTCCTTCAGACCGTGGGGGTCTCCCCATTCTCCGCTTTCAAGCACGAGTTCAACGCCATCTTCATACTTGAAACGTACCCAGCCCCACATCCCTGCAACTTCAGGGTGTGCAGGCGGCGCATGCGCAGTAACCTCAACAGGCGAGGTCTCATCCTTTCCCATGCGATAGGTAATCGGGTCGAGCGCATGCTGCCCCATATCTCCGAGGCCTCCCCCGTCGTAGTCCCAGTATCCACGATGCATGCCCCCGAAGCGCGGTGGATGGAATGGTTTCAGCGGCGAAGGCCCGCAATACATATTCCAATCAAGATAATCCGGCACGGGCTGAGGCTTGATTCGCACAGGTCCGGACCACTGCCTTACCTTGAACCCTCCGCGATGCACCACTCGAACTTCTCTTCCATTCACCAGTCCAGCCCGCACGATTTTTCGCATATCATTCTTCCTGCCAGCTTCGCCGAAGCGTCCATAAGTTCCGATCTGAAAGATGCGCTTCGTTCGGCGCGAAGCCTCTACCACTGCCCGCCCTTCAGCGAGAAACCGCGTCATCGGTTTTTCACATAGCACATCCTTCCCAGCCTCCATCGCTGCAATGGAAATGAGCGCATGCCAGTGGGGAGGGGTCGCAATCGCAACCACGTCCAGATCATTGCGTTCCAGCAACCGGCGAAAATCCGTGTAACGCGTCTTGTTATCTGATTTGCCGACCCATTTGACGTCGCAGCGGGCTATTTCCCGAACGGCCAGCTTATGTTTGCGCCCGAAACTCCCAAAGGTCCCCGGTCCTCGGCCCCCCGCCCCAATGAGGGCCGCCCCGAAGGTCTCGCTAGGAGGTGTGTATTTCGGCCCGCCAAGCACATGGGGCGCAACGATTTGAAATACCCCGGCGGTCGTCGCCTTTTTTACGAATGAGCGTCGATTTGTCCCGACGGCTCCCGACTTTACTGCCTCTGGTTCTGTCACTTTCACTTCTGATGGTTCTTGCGCTGCAGATAAAATTTCCACCGCCAATGGGATTCCCGGCCCAGTTTTACGCACCGACGGGAGGAAATCGATCAAAACTCATCCCTTCGGGCACAAAAATGCGCTTCCAACCGCCGCCGCTCCATCTACAGTCGGAGCCTACTCATGAAGCAAGTCACTCGTCGTAAATTCGTCAGAAACACCGGCCTTGCCACTGGCTCGGCCCTAGGATTCCCCGCCATCGTGAGCGGACAGAATCTCAACTCCAAGATCCGGGTAGCCTGTATCGGTGTCGGAGGAAAAGGCAGCAGCGATACCGATAATGCCGCCCGAGAAGGAGGCGAAATTGCAGCGATCTGCGATATCGACCCCAATATGATCCGCAGAAAAGCCCAGAAGTTTCCAAAGGCGAAACAATACAAGGATTTTCGAAAACTCCTCGAAGAGATGGAGAACCAGATTGATGCGGTAACGGTCTCCACTCCTGACCACTGCCACGGGGTAGCGGCAATTACTGCAATGGCGATGGGCAAGCATGCCTATGTGCAGAAACCCCTTGCCCAAACGGTCTGGGAATCCCGAATCATGCGCAATCTCGCCCGCGAGAAAAAGCTGGCAACTCAGATGGGCAACCAGGGCAGCGCGAACGAAGGCCTGCGTCGTGGAGTGGAAGTCATTCACTCCGGTGTGATCGGCGAACCAAAGGAGCTTCACGTCTGGACCAACCGCCCAGTCTGGCCTCAGGGTATTGACCGTCCCGAAGGATCTGACAAGATCCCCGCCGGTCTTGACTGGGACCTCTGGCTCGGCCCAGCACTTCCCCGACCTTACAAGGCTGGGGTCTACCACACTTTCAAATGGCGGGGATGGTTTGACTTTGGCACGGGCGCACTTGGAGACATGGCCTGCCACACCGTCAATATGCCATTCCGCGCTCTCAAGCTTGGCTATCCAGATCGCATCGAATGTGAAATGGCTTCCCGCCCCTTCAAGGAAACCTTCCCTCTCAGCTCGAGGGTCCGTTTCGACTTCCCCGCCCGGGAAGACTGGCCCGCAATGAAGTTCTGGTGGTATGATGGCAATCCTCGTGACCGTCAGGCCCCGATTCGACCCTACAGCGATATTACCGCCAATCTTGTCAGCGCACAGGGCAACAAGCTCCCTGCCGCCTGCTGTCTCATCAAGGGATCCGAAGGTGAAATCTACTCCCCTGATGATTACGGGCAGAACGTTTTCCTGATGCGCAAGGGAGAAAAGAGCTACACCAACATCAATAACCATCCCGCATGCAAGGATATCCCCAAAGTGATTCCTCGCTCACCGGGCCACGTCAAGGAGTGGTTCGAGATGATGAAAGATCCAGAAAAGCCGGCCTATTCCAGCTTCGAAATCGCCGCGTATCTGAATGAGGTCATTCTCCTTGGCTGTCTTGCTCAGCGGATCGGAGAAGGCCGCCCGATTGAGTGGGACGGACCGAACATGAAGTCCAAGGATAACGCTGAGGCCTCCAAGCTCGTGAAGCGCGATTACCGCCCCGGCTGGGAACCCAAAATCTAAATCGTTTCAGGTTTATTGTCCCCAGCTGGGTTCTGAACCTGGCTGGGGACTTTGCCGTCCATCCCAGAGATATGACGAAGCACCTCTGCCAATCGCTGCTCCTTTTTTGCGTTTTCCTCAGCCTTCCCTCCTGCCTGAGCTATCACGCTAGATTCGAAAAGGCCGCTGCAGAGGCGGCGATCGCCGGTGAACCAAAAGACATCACTGGCCCTTGGAAAGGAAAGTGGAAAAGCAAATGGAATGGGCATGAGGGACCACTCTGGTGTATAGTCACGCCCACTCCCGAGAAACCAGGGGTTTACGATTTCCGCTACCGAGCCGGATGGGGAGTCCTCAAATTCGGGAATTACGTGCACACCATACCCGCACAGAAAAACCCCGATGGCTCCTATTCGGTTGTGGGTGAGATGGCCCTCCCGAAGCTCTTCGGAACTCACTCGCTCGAAGGCAAGATCGATACCCAAGCCTTCGATGCCTCCTACAAATCAGATAAGGGGGATCACGGAATCATGATCCTCCGCCGCCCCGGCGGGGCAGACGCAGACCCGGAGTAGTAGAGATCAGCAGCTGGAGCGCTCGGACCTCTCAAGACTTCACAGACCCAACGCTGTTCTCATGGCTAACGCTGAAGTCATCGACTCGTATTTCTTCGGCAGGCCACTCATCGTAGGCGTTTGGGGTTAGATACAACATGTGAACTTCCCTCCTGCTCGGTCAGGATGAGAGGGAATTCTTCAACGGGTGTCAGCCGTAACTTTCCAAGGCCGTCCAAAATTGCGCGCATCGACCAATTCTGATATCCCTGCGCCCCTTTGACTCGGAGCGAGCGTTGGCTCTGTAATCTTCCAGAGCCCTCCTTCATCTCCATTTTTTCCTTTCAGGGATAGATTGCCTGCACTGTGACTAACACGATATGAGCAGCAGAGACTTACGGAGGCTTCGGGAAATATGGTGCCCTGTCCGCTCCCGCAGGCAGTAAAAAACCCCACGATCTCAATCAGAATCGAGGCGGCAATTACGCCTCATTGATGGCTTATATTTGTTCTAAACGCTCATGGGGCATAGCTCCTGTTCTGCTTCCCGAGGCGGAACTCGCCAGTAAACCTTATAGCGTCGAATAACCCCGATCTACTGCGCAACCTCGATGACACCCGGCTCTCCCAGCAATTCGACGGAAAACTCCTCCATCCCACCACCGAGAAGACCTACCACCGTCACTATAGATGTTCCTTTCTCACAGGTGAGCTCAATCACTTCACTCACGCCCTCTCTCGACCCTGTGATCTCCGTGTCATCTACAAAAACCGTCAGCTTACTCAACTTGCCCCTTAAGTTGAACGCGATCTTCCCAGCCTCGTTAACCTGCAAGGGGAATCGGGCCACACCATATCTTTCCTTCCCTCTTCCAACGACTCTGGGCAGTTCTTTTGCCGGCACAGTGCCATTCACGCGCGCAATCATCGGCGTCCACCGGTAACTCTCAATGTTCTCCGTAAAGATCTTTTTCCCGTAGTGGCCAATAGCATCGCGGGTACGGTCATGGGGCTGGAGAACCTCCCAGGTGCGCACGAAGCGCTGCGGCGTCGTCTTGTAAGGTCCTTCCTTTCCGAGTTCAGAGAGAAAGCGGATCAAGTCCACGAATTCGTCCTCGCGCAACTGCGCAGTCAGTCCCATTGGCATGAGCGAAACCGGACTCACGCTATTAGTCGCCACTTCCTTCCTCGGTATCCTGATCTCTATCCCCTTCGCGTCACGCACAACGATTTCCGTGTCGTCCTGCCGGGCAATTGCACCGGCTACCACATCGCCCACCCGCGTTGTTACCACCGCAGTGTGGTAGCCCTCTTTAATCTTTTTGCTGGGCTCCAGCATCGACTCAATGAGGTAGTCCACCGGCGCACTCGCCCCAATACTCACCAGATCCGGTCCAATGATTCCTCCTGCGCCACCAATGGCATGACACACAATGCACTGCATACCCGCCCGACGGTAGGCCTGTTCTCCCCGTGCCGCACTCCCCTCAGCTGCTACCCTTAGCATCATGGCCTCCATCTCGGCACTACTGAGTTTTAGTTTCATCGGCCTCAGATTACCCGCCTTCCTAAAGGCCTCGATCAGGGCCTCAGACGTGTTGGCCGAACTGCCGGCATGATTCAATCCCACAAGAGCCATCGAGGGATTCATGGCTGATTCTGGGCGCTCCAGCACCTCCGCCAAGGCAGAAGGCCCATTTTGATTCACCAGAAAGGCATCCAGTATCACCTTCACGTCATCCGCTTTACGCGCTCCTTGGAGGAGCGATACTGCCAACCCCGCTCCAATCTTCGGGTCGAGACGAGTCTGCCCCACCACTGCCCGGAGACGCTTATCAAAATCCATTCTGACATTCCGAGCCGTCGTTGAAAAAAACTGCTTTGTCTTGGCACCTCCGAGTGCCCGCAAACCCTCCAAAGCAGCGTTCGAGGAGACTTTTTCCGGGCCGAGAAATGCCTTTTCGAGAGGTTTCCGGGCCTCCTCCAACTTCCACATCCCGGCCAACGCAGCAGCCTCCGCAAAAACCGTCCCATTTCCTTTCTCGAGAAACTGGTTAAGTCTGCCCAGATTACCGGTCGGTCGCTGCTTACGCAAACGGGCCGCATCACGCAAGCCTCGCAGGGCTCTTATCTGGCGGGACATTGGTGCGCCATCCGCAAGCGCTACAGCGAACAGAACCTCGAGATGCTTTCCCTCACCCACATTGGCAATCCAGCTGATGACCTCGTCAAGTTGGGTCTCGGTCTCGAACTCTCCATCTGCGAGCGACTTGAGAACATGCGAGATTCCAACCGCCTGCTTGAGAGACCGTCCCGCGAAAAAGAGCTGCCACGTATGTTGGAAGGGGTTTCGTTCCCGTGCGACCGGAAGCCAACGCGAGGCGTGTTCACGGCAGATCGACCATAATGCGAAATCGAGATATTTATCCACGCCCTCTCTCTCCAGAGCCCGCAACGCCAAAGCCACCGTGTCTGGCCAGGGCAACTGAGCCAGAACACTCACTGCCCACAGGCGCACTTGTGGATTCGGGTCTTCCACCGCCTTCTCCAATAACGCCCGGGATATCTTCTCTTCGCCCGCCGTGTAATATAAGGCTCGCAGCGCCCCAGCCCGGGCCTTGGGATTCGATGAAGATATGAGCTCCTCCGCCCAGTCCCGTCTGAACGCTCCCACCGCCTGTGACCCCCAGATCGCACGGAGCTTCTGCAGGTCCTCATACTCCTTGAGTGAACCATACCACTCTTCAAGCGCTGGCATGATCTCCTTGGCTTTCCGCTGCCGCAGTTCGACCGCCACGCGAGTACGCGTCAACCCTTCCGGAGAATCCAGCAGGGACACAAGTCCAGCAGCCTTGGCACTCACGATTTCGGGCTTTTGCACCAGAGGACGCTTGGGAAAGCTGATACGCCAGATGCGCCCGTGCGTGTGATCACGACGCGAATCCCTGAAATCAACTTCTCCATGCTGAATAATCGGATTATACCAGTCCGCGATGTATATTGCTCCGTCGGGCCCCATCTTGACGTCAATAGGGCGAAAGGCCCGATGGGTCGAGGAGACCAGATCCTCAATCTTTGTGGAAACATAGGCTCCCTCCTTATGAGTGAGACGAAAACGATTGATTCGGTGACCGCGGAAATCGGGAGCAAGAAGAGTCCCCACCCAATCTGGAGGTACGTGACGACCGGTCACGATCTCCAGCCCACAATGCTTCGGCTGTCCCGGGTTGAGGCCGCGGAGAACCCGCGATGCCCCTGGCGACGTCACCCCTACGAATCGTGGAAAAACATAATTAATGCCGTCACCACCCGCTCCGTCGGTCATAAAGCTTTGCCCCCATTCGTCTAGGATGTGCCCCCACGAATTGACCAGGCCCTTCATGAAAACCTCGAGCCGTCCGGTCTCGGGACGGAAGTGCCACATCCCTCCTCCCAGAAGCCTCCGCACCCCATAAGGAGTCTCCACGTGGCTGTGAATGTATATGGACTGGTTCATCCAGAGATGGCCCGCAGGCCCCCAGCGGAAAGTATGGAGAAGGTGATGAGTATCCTCCGTGCCAAAACCTGAGAGCACGATCTTTCGCTCGTCGCTTTTTCCATCTCCGTCGTGATCCCGCAAAAAGATGAGCTCGGTGGAATTTGCCACATAAACTCCTTTGTCACCGGGCAGAACCGCAGTTGGAATGTGAAGGTCAGCCGCAAACTCACTCACCTTGTTCGCTATTCCGTCACCGTTAGTATCTTCGAGAACGTAAAGCCGGTCAGTCTCCTCCTCTCCTGGTTTGATGTGGGGGTAAAGCGGGCTGCCAACCACCCAGAGCCGGCCCTGACCATCCCAATTCATGTGAATCGGCTTGGTGATCTGGGGATCCGCGGCAAAAAGATTAATCTTCGCCCCATCCGGCAGCTTGAATCCCGCCTCCTGCACCTTCACATCCGGATTTGGAATCTCCTTCAAGCCCCGCTGAGCAGACGCAGCCAGCGCTCCAGCCAACAACAACAAGCCAAACAGGATGACTCTCTTCATCGCCATTCTCCTCATCCTTACAGTTTGTTGAACACTACTGCCCGCAATCTCTCAACAGCCTCTTCTTCCTTCTCGATCAGCGGATCAAACATGGGAATCTCTTTCGCGTTGTTGCCCTGTTCATGCTTCCGGAAAAGGAACAGATAAGTCTCGTTTGACGGTCGCCATCGGTGAAAGAACAGCCGATTCTTTTCCATGATAGTGGTTCGCAGGGCCACTACTGAAGAATCGTTGGCAGAGAGATTTTCTGGCAGCGTAAGACCCAGGCCGCTCACTAGTGACTCCCCAATCAAGACATAGCCAGCGTCCCCGTAGTGCACCCCGTTGATCGACAGCGGACCCCGACTTTTCTCTCCAGCTTTTAGCTTGTTCCCACCCATTTTTTGGAACAGGTCGAGGAAACGATGCCCACGGGCCTCCGCGAGATCCCTGATAGCATCGCGGTAGACCGCCAAACGGGCATTGTTGGCACTTTGATCGGGCAGCGGATGGCCAAGATTTTCCAGCGGAGGAGGCGAGATCAGCACCACTTCGCGCAGCTCTGCTCCCGCTCCTGCCACGATCAGATCCAATAGCTTCCCATAGGTTTCTACAAATAAACTGAGGCTTTCCTCATCACCGGACCTCGAGCGAGCTGCACCCGCAGGATCATCGGTCCATCCTTTCTTCGCCGTCATTGCGGCATTAGTACCGTAACATACCAGCAGCACGGTCGGCTTCACCTCCTTCACTACCCGCTGCAAACGATCCCGCCCTTCCTTGGGGGCGCCGAAATAAGAACGCGCATCCCCAAACACCGAGTCTCCACTCCAACCTATATTGCGAAAGGTGAGGCCCTTGACCCCGGCCCCGGCTGCAAGATTGAGAAGGGTCTCGACATGCCCGAAACGCTGCGCACGTTCCACCACAGTATTCCCAACGAGTGCCACCCGGTCGTCGTTACGGAAGCCAAACGGGGCTGCGGGCAATAGCGCGGCAGAGGCTGATAGCACTGCGACGAGTACGAAATAACAGGGAGCCTTCATCGATTAGGGTTATACTCTTTGATTGGCAACTGTGCAGATACATCACAAACATGGACTCACCACAAATCTTTCCAGCACCAAGAGTGGCATGCGGGAGGCCCCATAACATTAGTGAACTGAGACATCGGCGTCACCTCTCCAGATGATGCAGCATCTCTTCGGCGTGCGTTTCCGATTCTCGTCTAAAGCTTTCAGCCCCAGACGTGTTACCGTCACTCACTCTGCTCCGAGGGACGATGGTGCAAATAACACCTTGAGTGTTTCAAAATGCACCACCCGAGGAGCGACCCTGCGCCCCATCTCTGCGATTCACCACACAAACCGCAGCAACAGGCATCACCGTCAGACTCAGAAAATAAATGGTTTATACCACGGGGATCCGAAAAATCGCTGGGAATTCAACCGGGCGAGGGAACCCCTGACAATATTCTCAAGGTCTTTAAGGGTCACAGTGCCAACTGGAACCATCCCCACTCGGATCAAATTTTTCTAAGTCCGCTCCATGTCTGCAGGCGGCCTCTCACTCTTTTTCCAAAAGCCTCACCATCGCCTCGCCCATGGCCAGACCGACATTCATATAGGTTTTAGCGTTACCTCCGTAGTGCCCATTGGAAGCACCGCCCATGGAAAGTGGGTGGGTATAGACGACGGCGGTTTCTCCCTTGTGAGTATCGCCGAAGGAAAACATGCCATCGATGATCAGTTTTTCATTTCCGCTGGCAGTTTCCTTGTTGGTCTGGCCGAGAGTGGCGACGACCATCTTGGCCTTGGGTGCGTCAAATTCCTTCCGCAAAGCCTTAAAGAGCTGGGCGAGGTTTTTCCCATACATTGCCGCATGAGCCGCATTGTAGCGATCCTTGTCCCCCTGCCACCAGAGGAACCCAGCAACCTCATAGCCTGACGACCCGGAAAGAACCGGCAAGCCCGGGTAGTATTCTGGCAGCTCTGAAAGAACTTTTTTCGCTCGAGCGACATCTCCCTCGAACTGCAGGCCGGCATGCCAGTTATGTTTTGGCGGATCCGGCACCTCACCCTTGGTCCAACTGGGATATCGCACCTCGTCATTGTAAGCGGGTGTTACCAATGTCACTGTTCGACCCGTCTTTCGATCCGTAGTTTCAACTTCGTGCCTCGGACTACCAGGGGGGAGAAGGTCCCATCCCAGTGAGCGATTGCCAATCGCACTCTTTAGAATCATTACCGGGCCATCGATCGCGTTACCCAGCTGGTGTCCAATTCCAATCTCTATACCGATCTTACCCCCGGAAACGGTTAGCCAGTCGTTGCGGCGAACTCCGCCTCGGCCGTCCGGTCCCCCGCTGCCCATTGTGTGAATATTACGCACGTCCATCCGCTTGGTCCACTTACCAGCCCCGTCAACCATGAACGGATATAGGCCCTCCTCGGCAACAGCGTATTTAAGAGATCCCGCTTTGTCACCCTTCACCCGGCCCATCTCTAGGGTATTAGATTGTCCCATAATCAGAAAAACCTTAACCGGTTTACTCACATCTGCAGGCTTACCATCGGGATCAGGCAGACCAGCTTCCGCATCGGCATCGAATGGGAAGTTGAATAGGATCAGGACAGCGGAAAGTGAGACTCCGTAAAGCACGCGCCAGAAAGGAGATTCGTGGTTCATGCCGCCAGATTCTGAGTTTGATTCTTACGATAGAAAGATCCTTTTTCATCTTTCAGATGGGACGCTACCACGACCGTAACGCCCACGGTTTCAGCTAACCCGTATTCTCGTGCCACCGATTTTCAGCTTCCCGAAAATCTTGGGCAGGACATTTGAGTATCGACTCTACCTACTCCAGATGAGGGAAAGACGTATTCCTTGTGAAGAGAATTACCAGATCACTCCCCATCATTGTTTCTACGGCCTCTGCCCAACGGGTGTTCGTTGAACCCTCCTATTCAGCCACCTACGCGCGCAGGAAGGGTCCTCGGCGTTTGTTCTGTCGAAAGCTTCACAGTCGATCACATTCCGGAGCATCGTGGCCAACACGCGCAAATACGCTTGCTCTCTAAACTGTCGCATCCATACGATGCACCATCCAAAAAGATGAGCTGTGTTGGCCATTTATAAGGTTCCTGCGGCCCGCGTCAGTATGCCCACCATGCAACATTTCACTGTCAGGAATCATTTCCTGCACCGCACCGCCTACCTGTTCCTGATTCTCTTTTTCGCCTTCGGACCAAAGGGCACGGCGGACCCCGTGATAAACGAAATCTTTTATCACGAGAATCATGGAACAGAGCCCGAGAATCCGGATACG
>Ga0160422_10001324_pt1 | contig 15511 bp, 9 predicted proteins | sample Fk160mmetaG_FD_108192 | JGI IMG/M metagenome (GOLD analysis project Ga0160422, IMG submission 108192) | Marine microbial communities from the Central Pacific Ocean - Fk160115 60m metaG | ecosystem: Environmental > Aquatic > Marine > Oceanic > Photic zone | place: The Central Pacific Ocean... | reverse complement strand
CGGGCCACGGCGTTTTGCTGGTCGACCCACCGGTCGCACGATCGGGCAAACCGCAAGTCGGAGGGTAGCGCACAGGGCACAGCCCACCGATGCGATCTTGCTGTCCGCCTCTCCCGTTCACGCTCCGGCGACGGTTGCTCCATCAGCACTGACGTCCGAGCCTCAGAGACAGGCGCCGATGCAAGAGATTCCAACGGCCCGCGATGCGGCCACAACGCCCCTTCTAGTCGGGTCATCAACGGGTGCAAGGCGCGAGGCGGTTCGGCCGAATCCAGCCCCGATGGTGCGAGCCCTCGACCGCTTGGACGCGGAGCCGCCACGACTTGAGGAACGTCCGCTTTCCGCTCGATCGCCCGTCGCGGCTCGTCCGGTGAAGACGCATACGGGGCTCTTCGCTCCAGAGACCAGCGTCTTGCTGCCGGATGTCCGCGCCAGCGAGGTGACAAACGACGCCACGCCGGGTGTAGCGACTCCTCGCGCAGCACGACGCTCGGAGGCGGCAACCACAATGCAGCGTCGATTCGCGAGCCAAGGGGCTGCGGTTCGTCCCTCACTTCAAACCGATTGGGTGGCTACGCCTTCTCGAAAGGACGGAGACCAGCCGCTGCTGACCGAAGCACCGCTTCGCAAGGGTGCAACAGTCCGACGGCGACCGAATCGAGTTGTGCGCGATGCCACGGGCAACACCTTTGTGGCTGAATCTTCTGTCCTCGCCAAAGTGGAAGCGCGCGCAGAGCCCGGAGTGGCATCAACAAACGAGCCGAATCGGTCCCGAGCAGGACGCTTGGCCTTTGACGGCCCAACCGAATCCATTCGACACGGTTCGGCCCTCGGTGAACAGCCGGTCATGCGCGGCAATCGTCGAATGAGCGTCGCTGACATCGCCGACGCTGCGGTACTGAACCCGGGCATCGACGAGAGCACGGTCCAGCAAGAGTTGCCTCAAGGCCAGCATGCGCTTCAACGCAATCAACGTTCTCCCGTCGTTGCAGAGACGGCCAAGAATGCGCTCGTGCAACAGTCGAAGAACGGTTTGACTGCGTCACAGTCTGGCTCGGAGCCGCTGCGTGATGTCCAACGAAAGCGGTCGGTCTCGCCCCGTCGCTTTCGCAGTCCATTGGCCCATGTCCAGTTGCGTCGTGTTCAGTCGATGCCGCGCACAGCGATGCCCGGTACGATCACACTCAAGTCCACTCCAGCGCAGGCCCTCAGCAAGGATGTTGGCGACCAAGGCGCTCGACAATCGGCCCTTGGGCGAGTCGAGCAGGCGTGGAAGCGTTCGGGTCGACCCCTTGACTGGACCAGCGCTCGGATCGAAGTGATTCAGGTTCCCATGACGGCATCGGACGCAGCCGAGCCCGCTCGTGCCCAACGCAGCCCCACGGGTGCATACATTCCAGCCAGTACCGTTTCAGTGAACCGTCGTCCGGTCCCGAGTCCGGCGGTCGCCAGTGGTGTCGAGACGGGACCGACAGCGACGACTCGTCCTTCGCGGGCCGCGACTGCGCAGGGGTCGGTGTCGCCGACTGTATTGGCGGCGCCCCGCCGCGATGATGTCGGTGCAGCGGACATCGCCTCAAACGCTCCGTCCGAGGATGGTGGGAGCGAGTTGGTGGGGTCGAACCGGGCGCCTCGCCGACGCACCGGATTTGATGCCACGGTGAGTGGTGTGGGCGCTGGACATATTGAATCAACCATGCCCATTTGGGCGCAACGGTCCACGGGGCGCCCGAGAATCACCGGTGGCGATGACCTTGTGCAGCAGTTGGCTCGGGCCACTGCCCCCGAAGATGTCGTGTCGGTCTTGATGGATCAGTCCGATTCCGTACGCCGTGCCACATCCAGCCTGCCCACACCGGTGGTCCAGGTCATTCAGCAGATCAAGACGGAGTCTGCGCGCGCCGAGAGCGAGGCACAGGCTGCGCGTCAAGCAACTGCCCAGCAAGCAGAAACCGTACGCCAACGCAGCCAACGGCGAGAGGGTGTTCGCTCGACCACCCGCGTGGTCCGCGGCATGACCGGCTTGAATCCCCGCAGTGGAACCGATCGATCGCGGTCGGCCGCGAGCGATCGGGTCAGCAAGCTTGCCAAACGACTCCAAGAGTTGATTGCGATGGCGGAGAATCAGAATCGAGGTGGAGCTCGACAAGAAGTCCGCATGGCGGAAGACTCGGCCGCAGCCCGAGCAGAGGGCCAGAGTGCACCCACCGACGCGGGAGACACTGGAGATCAAGCTGCAGACATCGACACCTTGGCTCGGGAAGTAACCGAGCAGGTGACGCGCGAACTCGAAATGCGCCGCGAACGGCGGCAGGAGGATCCGGATGGCCGAAGCATCTGGTGGTAGTGGAGTCAGCAAAGCAATTTTTGTCGCCGAGGGCGGCAAGAGCTTCGCGGTTCAATACAACCCAAAAGACTTTAAGTTCGACAAGTCGGTCACGTGGCAACCGCACAAAGACCAAGGCACGGAGTCGCCGCTCGAATTCCAGAAAGTGAATCCAGCGACGATGGCGATGGAGTTGATTTTCGACACGACGCATGATCAGTCTGATGTGAGAACGGTTTGGGTCAATCGCTTGTTGTCGCTAACCAATCCCGATGTGAAACCCATTGGGGGCGAAGCCGGAACGATCGACAAGTCGCGTCCGCCGATTGTCGACTTCATATGGGGCGACTTTAAAATGAAAGGTGTGTTCGAGTCGCTCAACGTCTCGTACATGATGTTTTCATCGACCGGGACCCCGATTCGAGCCAAAGTGTCCCTGAAAATGAAGGAATGGAAACCCGGCCGATTTGCCGACGGCGAGCCGGGCCCGAGGGCAGGGTACGGAAGCGCTCCGACACAGCTGGTGACGGTGCAAGCCGGCGATACGGCATCATCCTTGGCCCACAAACATGGCGTTCCAGTCAAGAAGCTTTGCGAAGATAACGGTTGGGACAACCCTCTTGAGGACGTGAAGGCTGGGATTCAGGCGGTCATTAAGCGCGAGGCGCGCAAAGCTCTCCCGGGTGTCCCTTCCTCGATCTGGGACAAGTTCTAGGGGGCCCGCATGTCAACAACCAAAGAGCGCAGTTCAGCGCCCGCATACGAAGTGACCATCGGTGGTCAGCAGTTCTTGCAGAATCAGCAAGACGGAATGCAGCGGGTCGAAGTTCAAGACCATGTCGACATGGTCACCATGCTGGTATGTGAGCTTGGGGGCACAGAAACGCAGCCAGAATGGAACTTCAAGATCGGCGACCCGGTCGAGGCCAAGCTGGGCAAAGGCGGCGCGCCGCTGTTTAAAGGCGAGGTCACAGCCATTGAGCCAGGCTACCAAGCAACCGGTGGAACCACAGTGACGATTCGTGCGCTTGATCACATGCACCGGCTCGGGCGCGGAAGAAAGACGCGATTTTGGGAGCAGCGGACCGACTCCCAAGTCGTGCAAGAGGTGGGCGCGGAGTGTGGGCTTGAGGTGGATGTGGACACCACCCTCGCCATTCGCGGCTACATCCTGCAGCGAAACGAGAGCAATGTGGCCTTCATCAAACGACTCGCAGCCCGAAACCAACGAATCCTGCGGGTGGATGGAGACATGCTGATCTTCAAAAAGCCGACCTTCGAGGGCCAAGGCGTCGAGGTGAAGATGGGAGAGAGCCTCCGCTCGGTCCGCTTCGCCTACAACAGCGTCGATCAAGTGCAGAAGGTGGTCGTTCGAGGATGGAACCCGGGGATGAAGATGGAGGTTCAAGGCACGGCCACATCCGCGGACTTGGTGCCCATTGGTGGTGGAGAACTCGGCGTGGACCTTGCAGCCTGCTTCGGCGATTCGGTTGCCTACGTGACCGACATTCCGGTGCAGACTCACATTGTCGCCAAGGCATTGGCGACTGTGGAGCTTGAGCGTCTGGCGCGCCAATTCTGCCGAGGCACCGCTTCGATTCAAGGAGATGACACGGTTCGCGCCGGAACCATGGTTGAATTTTCGGGCTTGAATGCGGGTCAGAATGGGAAGTACTTCATCATTGCAACGCGGCATATTGTCTCCTCGCGTACCGGGTACACCACCGAATTGACGTTCTGTTCCAATACAATGGGCACCTGACTTGGGGTGACATGAGCTCGCAGAAGGAATTTTTAGGCCGTGGATGGGCCTTTCCGTTTCGATTTGACGCCGCATCCGGTGCCGTCGCGTTCTCCGAATACGAGGAGAACATTCGGCAGTGCATCAGCATCATTTTGGCGACCCGACCCGGCGAGCGGCAAATGTTGCCGAAGTTTGGTTGCCGCGTCCATGAGTTGCTGTTTGCGCCGAACACGTCTTCAACAGCGGTGATCGCCGAGGGTCATGTTCGCGATGCACTCGAGAAGTGGGAGCCGCGGATCGAGGTAAAGAGCGTCAATGCTGCCCCTGACGAGAGCGGAGCGCTCCGTATTGAAGTTGTCTACCAAATCGTCGCCACCGGCGAAGTACAATCGATCGACCATGTGGTATCCAACACGGACCGCCGCTGACCTGATCCCACGAATCTATGTGATGCATGCCGATAAAACCCCCCAATCTCGACGATCGCCGCTACGAAGACATCTTGGCTGAAGCGGAGTCCCTGATTCCGCAATACTGCCCGGAGTGGACGAATCTAAGCAACGCCGACCCGGGCATGACCTTGGTGCAGTTGTTTTCGTGGATGACCGAGTTGACGATTTACCGGCTCAATCGAGTCCCAGACAAAACGTACATTCACTTTTTGAACTTCATCGGCGAAGAGCGTCAGCGTGCGAACCCCTCCGTCGTTCCGGTCACGTTCTCGTTGAATGGAGCGCAGCCGTTTGAGTTGCCGGCCGAGACCACAGTCTCGACTCGCCAACGGGAAGACACGCCTGCCTTGGAGATGGTGACGGTCGATGGCATAACGATTCACGACTCGCGCATTACGCGTGTGATGTCGGTGAAGGGCGGGTCTGCACCCGCAGTGCGCGAACTGCCCTTTGGGCAAGCCGGTGATGGTCGAAGTGTCGTCACCTTCGCGGGCGGCAAGGGGGCTCCACTCTTTGCACTCGACGGCGTCGAGGACGGCCCTGAAGCGTACACGCCGTACCAGTACCTCTATGTCGCACACGACGACTTTCGATTGATGGATCTGGACCCGGATGCCGCCGGACCGAAGGGGCGCCTGCAAGTCCGGAGGTCGAGTTCCGACGCTCTGAGTCTTACACCATTCTTTGATTGGGAGTACCCCACCGCTGAGGGTTGGATGCCCATCGAACTGACGGAGGAGCGCGCCGAGCAGCTCGGTATGCGCGAACTGAGTCTGGTGACGGACTTCACGGGGATCAAGCCAATCGAAACCATGGGCATGGGCGACCAAGTGTTCCCGCTGCCTTCCGCGGTTGCCGAAAACCAATGGTGGATTCGCGGTCGGTTGAACTACGAACGTTGGCTTGCCAATCGCATGATGGACGATCTCGAAGTTCATTGGGCGGATGATCGAGGCGGATCGGAGCGCTCGCTGCACAACTGGCGAGTTCGAGCTTCAGGGCGAACCCTCGAGTTCTTTATGCAGGATTTACCGCCGGTACGTGGAGGGTGGACCGTTCGTTTGTCGTTGGTGGACCGAAGCCTCCCAGCGGGGCTCCATGGTTACCTTCCTCGGTATCGTTGGTACTACCGTCGTGGCGAGGGTTGGGAAGAGATTCCAGCGGATCGCGTGCGGTCGGAGGGCACTCAGGTCACGCTAACGGGACCGCTGACCGACATGGCTACCGACGGCTTCAACCTACGGGCAGAGCGGGTCGAGACGGCCTTCCTTCGTGGACTAGCACCGGACTTGGACTTGGACTTGAACTGGCAGCGACCGGTTCGAACTTCACTGATGTGTGGCGAGGATGTCCGGCGGCTCGAGACGCTGCCTGCTTCGGAAGGCCCGTGGTCACCGTTCCAAATTTCGCCTGTGTTGCCGCCGACCATCGGACGGAAGTTCTTTATCGGATCCGACGTGTTCGACAATCGCAACGGCACACCAGTGGTTGTCGAGTTGGAGATCGCCTTTGAGATGAATGGCGAGATGGTGGCGGAGCCCAAAGATCTCTACAGCATGCAGTTGTGCTATCGAGCGGAAGACTCGTGGCGCGTGGTGTACAGCCGCAACAAAAAGTGGACGAAGTTTACCTTTGCGGATCTCGACAAAGATGGGGCCAAGCGCGAAGCCCGTCGGAAGATCCGGATGGTCATCGAGCCCAAGAAGCATCTAAAAGACCTCGCCCGGCATCGGCTTGGCGAGGTGGAGACCTCATGGCTTCGCATCGAACTCGTGAAGTCCAACTTGTCCGGACAGGATGAACAGAAGGAGACGCACCCGATTGTGCCCCGCATCTACGGGGTCAACATTGGCGTCGACAAGACCATGGGGGATGACACCTACGAGGAGCCCCTGCCTGGACCACGGATGGCGCAGCTGGACTACCGGGAACGAAATCGACGATTGACCCGAGTGGTGACGCAATCAACAGGTCGCCTTGGCGAGCACTACCCGTTTTATCGGTTCATCGACATTGATCAGCCGAACCAAGCACTCTACTTGGAGTTCGACAAGCCGCTACCGAGGGGCGCCCATCACACCATTCAGTTTCGGTGTCGAGGGGAGGTGTTTCTTCCCGATGATCTCAATGTAGAGTGGGAATACCTCGAAAAGCGCAGAGGTGGCGCAGGCTGGCAGCGCCTTCAGCTTCTCGATGAAAATGAATCTGGAGCCGACTCAGGGTTCCGGATCAATGGCACGGGTGCGCTCGAGTTTGTACTCCCGGAGGTGCCTGCGGTCTCCGATGATGGGTTCTGGCTGCGCGGACGATTCACTCTCCCAGAGGGTGAGAGCATTGACCGAATTCCGCAACTGCCTCCGGTCACTCACATCATGTTGAACACCGTGGATGCGGTCAATGTCCACACGATGCGAACCGAGCGGTACTCGGGGTACGGCGTCCCTGCCCAAGTGGTTCAGTTGCTTCGGAAACCCCTGTTTGTGCACGATGAAACCGATGCACCTTCGGTGTTCCCCCGTCCACAGGCATTTCGCGACATTGTGGTATCCATCACCGAAGAGAACGGGGAAACCCATGAGTGGAGTCGGGTGTCGGCGACGGAGATGCTGACCTCTGGAAAAGACGACCGTGTCTTCGTGGTTGATCCCGTTGAGGGGACACTGACCTTTGGAAACGGAATCCGTGGTCGCATGGCTCCTGTGGGGTCGAACAACATCCATGTCGAACTGTACCGTGTCGTGCCTGGTGCGCGCGGGAATGTGGGGCCGGGCGAGATTCACATTGCGGAAAACCTCGGCGACTCCGTGGTCGTCAGCAACCTTCTGCCTGCGGCTGGGGGGCGTGATGCCGAAACAATCGATGAGATCGTTCGGCGTGCGCCCACGCTTCTCACCAGTCGGGATCGAGCCGTCACACGATCGGACTTTGAGGTCATCGCGAAACAATCGAGCGGTGAGGTCGCCCGCGCGGCCTGCAGCGGACGCATGGGCGATGACGGTGAAGTTGAGGTGGTGATCCTGCCCCATCGCCGTGCCGGTGAGCGAGTGCCGGATCCCTTCTTATCTGCCGGACTGCGAGACCATGTCGCCACGCATCTCAAACGCCGATGCCTGATCAATGTCAATCCATCGGTCCGACTCGCTGCCTTTAAGCCGATTGACATCTCGGTCTCGCTGCGGCTCCGGCCGAATGCCAACGTGATCCAAGTTCGCGAACTCGCCGAGTTGTGGGTCCGTGCATTTCTCGATCCCTACGAGGGCGGAATCGACCGGGAAGGGTGGTCCTTCGGAGGCACACTCTATGCTCAAGACTTTGCCAGAATGGTGTCGGACATTCCGGAGGTTCGCCACGTTTCCGATGTGCGCTTGTACGGGGACGTGGGTGAGGGTCCCCACCCGCTGCCGGGGTGGGAGCAAGGCGAGGGTGCGACTGAACTCGTCTTGAATACCCACGATTTGTTTGATGTGCTGCGGGTTCGCATTCGCACGGAGGACAACACCTGGTGAGCGCCAATGTGCCACAGCGGTTTGGGAGCCTCCCGCCCGTCCGGTCGACGGGTGACTATGCCTATCTGGAGCAGATTGTTCGCATCGGATTCCCCGTCGAGGAAGCGCGAGTCTTCCTGAAGCGACACTTGGGCAATCGAGTGACGTATCGACTGGTCGAGGCGGGTAGAGGAGAGGATCCGGGACGGGTTCGCGCGATTGAGGTCCAGCCGGAGGATGGCGGCAGTGTGATCCATGTGGTTGCAGATCGCTTGCTGCCCGACGGTTCACCCGCGAGCTACTTTACTCCTGAGGACTTGGTCGAAATTCACGCGCGCATCGAGAGCGAGTTTGGAGGCCCGGTCCCGCCTCTACAGCCGCGCGATGTGTTGATTCTTCACGTGCCGGTCGCCAGCTATCTCCGTTTTCTCCCGGGCGTGTTCCAAGGTGCCGCGCCCACGTCAACTCGAGATGTCCAGCGACTGACCGAGCGGGCGATGCGCCAGTACGGTGGTCAAGAGCAGGTCACGCTCTCTGAGGTGCAGGCGCACAATGCCGATCAGTTTCGCCGATTCCTCTTTGTGTTCCAGCACCTGATGACGACGGTCACTGAGCGCATTGATGAGTTGCCCGCGATCACCAATCCAATGGTGGTTCACCCGAAGTTTCTGCCATGGCTCTCTTCGTGGGTGAATTTTGCTTTGGATGAAGCGCTCCCTTTGCATCAGCAGCGAGAGTTGGTACGCCGATCGATTCGACTGCATCGGACGCGGGGTACCCGCGCTGGCATTGAAGAGATGATTCGGGTCCTCACCAGTGCACCCGTAGTCATCGAAGAGCATCAAGCACCCCAGCAGTGCGTGGTGGGCGGCATGACGCTCGCTGGCGGGACGACGATCGAGGAACGGTACTTGCGCGGAGAGCCGCCGGCGCACTTTCTGCAGCGCGAGGGTCGAAAGTCCGGTACGTACTTTGTCCTTCGTTTAGAAAACAAAAGCGCCTTTCAAAAACGATTTGGCGAGCGCGCACCCGCGGTGTTGCAGCGGATTACGCAGATCGTGACCCGCGAGAAGCCGGCCCATATTTCCTTCACACTGCAGTTCGACGATGGTGACGCATCGTGAAACGAGGAACCCCATGAGCGAGCAAAATCTGATTCGACTGCGGCCCTTTGAGGGGCTCTGCTTAACAGCCGGCGACCTGCTGGATGAGCAGAACTATCAGCGTGCAAATCGGCAACGTCACAACCTGTATATGCATGGTCACGGCGTCGTCCAAGGCCTCCAAGTCACGATCGGGCAGAGCCGTAAGAAGTATCATGCCGTGATCGAGGCCGGGTATGGCATCACGGGCATGGGACAGGCGGTCCTGTTGGCCGAGCCTGTAAAGGTGCCGTTGGAGGTCCCGAAAAAAGACGGCGAGTACATGCTTTGGTTGTTCCATGTCGAAGAGGCCGTTGATGGGGATGTTCGACCGGTATTTGATACCGCGGAGACGCAGCCCGCTCGGATCATGGAGTCGGTAGCGCCCCGACTGCATTCAATCGAGGACGAGCCTGCGGATGCTGTTGCCCTCTGTCGGATAAATGTCCGGTTGGGCCGAATGGTTCAGGTCCGCCTGCCGGTGCCTCGCTGCGGTCGTCAGTCCCGGGCAGCGGAGAGCTACTTGAAGCCCCGGGTCGTCGAATTTATTCGCGTGAACAAAACGGTGGTCCAAAACCTCTTTCGGACCGCGCTTTTGAAAGAGTTGGGCATCTCGGTGCAGGCGTTTCAGTCTGCCCTTGTGTCCAGTGAGTTCTTACTGATCGAGGAGGGTACCTCAGACCGCGTGCTGTACCGGGTGGCGGGCTCTTTGATTGGCTACGCGCACGATTTTTACAGTCCATTACCCAAGACAATCGAGCGCATTGAAAAGTTCAAAGAGTTTGTGCGTCGCGTGAACGCGGAAGTCCCCGGAACCGACCAAGGCGATGAAGTTTGGCTGAAGTGGTTCGACAAATTTGAGCGACTTCTTCAGCCCCTCGGAAAGATATCCGATGAGCTGGAGAAAACAGTCGAAGCGCAGCGGTAGTAGACTCACTGTATGTCCATTGACAGCCAAGTCGTCACCGTCCGCGTGCAAGTTGTCGACATGCAGCCGTTTACGCTGGACCTACAGGTGCCCACCTACCTGCCATCTCGGGATTTGACCCAGCGGATCGCACGGGACGCCGGACTCGATGCGTACTGGTCGGATGGCCGACGCCGACTCTATTGGCTTCGCGCTCGAGGGCGCCTGATTGGAGATGGCGAGAACCTGTCGGAGTTGGGCGTGGTGGATGGCGAGTTGGTGTACCTCTTACCGGAGCCGCCGGCGGGTTCAGGCGTCATGGAACGACCACCCGCCTATCCCGCGAATCAAGGGTACCGAAGCACCGCTTTGGCTCTTCTCATCACGTATCTTGCGGGACTCGCAGTGTGGACGCTGGGCTGGGGCGTCGCCATGTCCTTGGAGCCCAGCAAATGGGTGACTGTTTTTCCAGCGCTCGGGCTCGGACTGCTGAGCACCGGCTTCGCTCGTCATGCATGGGCGGACAGGCGACCCAACCAAATACGAATTCCACTCACGAGTCTTGCTGTGGCAATTCCTTGTGCGGTGGTTGCGCTGACGGTGGGGGCGTCTTGGGCGGAGGTGGGTTCGACGCACAGCGCAGCCCGAAGCGCAGCAGCCGTTTTGTTTGTGGTGATTGGAGTTCTGGGCGGTTGGCTCGCCTGGTGGGGGGCGGTTGAGCCTCTGCCAGAGCGTCTGGAGGAGGACGCAGGACCGGCGGATGCCACAGTAGCCGTTGTGCCGTGTGGTATTTGCGGTGAAGATGTCGGACCCGAGCATCGCGTTGAATGCCCTGCTCGATGTGGACGATTCTTCCACACGGGGTGCCAATCGCACTGGATTGCGGTGCACTCGAAAAAGGACGGGCAAGTCTGCGTTTGTGGAGCCCGATTCAGCTAGTCTCGCTGTGGTCGGTGATTGCAGCTCGGTAATGCGCATCAAATGCATGCGGGCCAATTTCATTCCGCAACTCGGCCAAGCGTCCCTTGAGAATGTTCAGCGCCGCACTCGGAACCATTTCACGCAATCGTATGACTGCACGAACCAGCTGCTCAATGGCCTGAATATCATCGCCTTCCATTCGGTGGATCGAGCTCAGGGTGAGGTGTCCATCAACGACCGCGAACCAATTTGCGCGACGAGCGCCGCTTACCAACATTCGGTTGGCGATGCGTCGAGCTTCATCAGGTTTTCCACCTGCCACATGAATCGCGGATAGCGGAATGCCCGCGATGATCGCTGTGAGGTCATCTTGGTTTTGGCAGGCCAAGGCGAATGATTCGGAGAGGGGTTCAGTTGCTGCGCGTGTTCGCCCCGAATTCAACAGAGTCAAGGCCTTTCGCAGTAGCGTTTGGCACATGTGGCCGGTGTCATCGTGCGCGTGTGCGATGGCCACCGCTTCGTCGATGGCACGGATTGCTCCCTGTTCGTCTGACCCGCGCGTGAGGTCATCGGCGAGGTCGAGCAGTGTCGTAATTCGCAGGGCGTCGTCGGCCGGTGTTGGCATCAACGCCACGGCTTCACGTCGCAATGCACTGGCACGATCGGGGTCGATGGATGCGCGCGCGAGCCGCCATTCAACGGCGAACTGGCCGCGAGTTTTCGCAGTTTCGACGGCCTGATCGAGAACCGGAGTGGGAATGGCCTCTGGAAACCGTCGGCCAACAAAAGCACACCAGAGCAGCTGGAGGCGCACCCGCTCGGAATCGGCCTGCTCAGCAGACGCCCACTGTTCGGCGATGGAGAGTTGCTCGAGGGACTCGGGTGTGACGGGGTGGGCAAGGAATCGGCGTGCGATCAGGCGCAAGCACAGTGCTGGAAATCGATCGGGATCGAGGTCGGCCAGCACCCTGTCGATCTGTTCGATCGCTTCGGTCCGAGTGCGGCCAAGTAGCGGGATGGATTCCGCAATCTCAACCGCATTCCGAGCAGTCTCTCCATTCATCGGTACAAGGCCTCGGCGATGGCGTTGAAGCTCCACGTTCGGAGAGCCTCGAAGGCAGAAGATGCCTCTCTCAGGCCGCGAACAGTCCGCTCAGGCAGACGCTGAGTCACGGCTTCCGGTGCACCAATGGCCCGGTGTAAGCGGTCTCCATGGCGCACGATGGTGCGCGCCAACTCTCGCATCGCGCGATCAGTGTGAAGCAGTGTAGACCGCACCGGTAAGTCTGGCTTTACGCGTGCCACAGCGATCGCAGCAGCGGCCAACTCTACCTGGGTTTGACCCATACGGTTTACCAATTCGGTCGCGGCATCGAGAACGGGCTGCACGTGCTGTGCTTCGATGGTTCGCGCTGACGGAATGTCGCTCGGTGTCACTCCGCCTGTAAACTCGGCCAGCAGAGCATCAACCGCCGCCACACTCGGATCGTGAGCCGGTGATGGCGGGGGTGGGTCGAATGCCACATTGGGAATCGGCCTTACTGGTGTGTCGGGTAAGATTTCGAGCAGGGCGCGCCGGCCCAGTCGAACACCCGTCAACGCGCGGGGACTGGTTTCGACCCTTGCAGGTGCAGCCTCCCGCTCGACGATGGTCTCGCCAGCGCGCTCGACGATGTCTGGGGCGACCACGCGTCCGGTTTTTGCGAGGTCTGATGCCGCCGCCAACGCTGCGGGCCATGCCTCATGGCACAAGGCCAACCGAATCGCGTTGTCCGTCGGCGTTCCACCGTCCTCAAGAGCCTCAGCGCAGACGACCAGAGCCGCCAGCCTCGATGCGGCTCCTGCGTGCCCAGTCTGCGTAGGGATCAGAGCTGAAACGGGTCCTGCAATGCACCGCGACAACGCCCGACCCATGGGCTGATTCGCCGCACTGCTCATGAACCGAGCGATCGCCGTCGGGCGCCCAATGGGATCGAGATGATCGGTCCGGTCGACCATCGATTCCGGACGCAGTGATCGTCGTCCTATCGTGTGGGGCTTGGTGAGTCCCGCTTCCACCGCACGGTATCGTGCATCGCCCGAACGGTGTTCTTCAGGCATCTGTGGGGTGACCCCCAGCAGGGACTCAATCCGATCAATGTGAGATTCGTCGAGCAGATCTTCTTGCAGGTCAGCATCGCCGGTCGCTACGGCTCGAGCGGTGCGCCGGCGGGCTTTTGGGATCGGCTTGGGCTTGTGCGGATTCTCGTCGTCGCCACCGCCAAATAAGCGGCCGACCTCCCATGGAGCCACTTCCACGGGGACTCCATCGCCGCCGCCGCCCATTTCCACGGTGGGCATGTCGAGACTACCCCCTTCGAATTCTTCTTCTTCGCCGCGTCCAACATCCTCCGCGAGTTCGAGTTCCGCGGTCCCCGTGCTCGACTGGGTGGAGGAGGACGTGCGGTCGAGCAGGGCCTGAACCGCATGATTGCCCATCTGCGGTTGCAAGCGCTCCGCAGCATCGGGAGAAATTTCACTGCCTTCTTGGACACGCTCTAAATCCGGGGCGCGTTCCTGATCGGACTGCCCCGCCTCTTGGTTGGGAAGCCCTAGCTTTTTACGTTGCTCTTGAGAAATGGCCACTGCCGACACGGTAGCACGGTTCTGCTAAGCTACGGGTTCCCCTTTCGGGGTCGTGCGCCTGCTCACGAGGAGTCACAATGTCGCCCATTGCTGGAATGACGCCGACCGGTCGGACCATGTTGGGCCCCGCATCCGACTTGGTCGAGATGGCGGATTCCGATGGTGTTGTTCACACCGCCATTGTCTTTCACCCAGAGTGGAGACAACACCCGGCGATTACCGACGCTCTCGGCGTCATTTTGGGCTTCCTCGAGTCGCCGCTGGTAACCGGATTGGTTGAGCTAGTTGATCATGATCCGGGCGAAGGTGCGTTTGTGTACCCAACGGGAAGGGTCCGGTCTGCAGCAGAATTGGTTCGCGCGCTGTCTGATACCGGTCGTGTGGGTGGCGTTCGGGCGGGCTTAGAACTGATGTACACGGCGGGTCAAATTTTGGTAGAGGGTGCTGAAGCGGGCGAAAGTCAAGGTGTCTGTGGGCACGGGGGATTGACGCCGCATCGGATCATGATCAAGCCAGATGGGCAGGTGATGGTGATCGGGTACGGCCTGCCGCAGGTCGAGATTCTGCAGTTTCATGATGACCGCAGTCAGGTGCCACGTGAAGACTCCTTTCGGTATTGTCCGCCCGAGCGCATTGAGGGACGATCAGAAGCCCTGAGCAGCGACCTATTCGGGCTGGGGCTGATTGCCTTTGAGGTCATGACCGGAAAACCTGTCTACGACGGTTTGGTCAATGACATTCGACAGCAGGCGGCTCGGGGAGAGGGCTCGAGGCGATTGTTCCGGTTTCGCGAGGTGTTGCCTGAAGGGGTCCGCAACGTCCTCACCAAAGTGCTCCGGCCTGATGAAGACGCACGGTACATTTCCGGAGAGGACTTCTTGGCGGATGTCCACGCGCTGTTGGCCGATCGGTCGGTGCCAGGAAGCTCTCTTTTGGGCCTGATGGACGCCCTTCAATCGAGTCCTTCTCGAAGCGGGGGCGTGTTGCCGCACGGGAGCACACAGATGGTCGCTGCCGACGAACTCAGGGACCAGCTGGCGGCAGAGCCGACGGTGAAGTCCGAACCCATTGCAGAGCCACCTGAGGATTCATCAAACCCAACGACGCCGAGCCACTCCGCAGAGTTCACCGATCGGGGTGGGTCGGAAGATGCTGAACCGCGTTCTGAGCTGAGGCAGGAATCGGACCCAACGGAGGAGCCTTCCTCGAAGCGATGGTCGAAGGTGACGCGACAGGCCCGTCGGGTTCGGCGTTTGAACGCCGACACTATCAGTCAACCGCCCGATCTCAATCCAACCCCGCCAGATGAACCAGACCCCGGCGGTACCCCCGATGGTTCCGCAACGGTACCGGAACCACCCAGAGTGCCGAGGCGTCCGCGACGTGCGACCGAATCGGTCAAAGCCCCACGCCCCTCCACCTCCCATCCGTCGACTCCACCCACAGTCCCGGGAAGCCCGGCGACGACTGCGGATGACCTGTTGGTTCAGATTCGGGGTGGGCCGAAGGGAGCGACGCCGACACCCGATGTGTCGTTGTCGGAGCGGACCTCGATGTTCAAGCGGGGTGAGGTGATGGAAGTCACCCTCGAAGATGCCGACAGCGATGATTCGGCGACGATGATGATGACCCCCGAGCAGTTGCGGGCCAAACTGGCCGCCAACATCGAGCCGGAGAGCGGGCCCAAAGGCATCGCTCCACCCGTTGCTAGGCCCGACCATCATGCGGTGCAGGTAATGGACCCACAGGGCAATCGACACACAGTATCCGTTGAGTCTGGTGGCAGTGTTGCCGGTGCGATTGTCGCGATGGTGGGCCGGGTCGTGCCGCTTCCCTTGGACCAGATGGGCGGTCTCCAAGGTTGGTACCGACTGTGTCGGGATGGAAAGCGCATCGAGCCCCGCGCGCG
>Ga0160422_10001322_pt1 | contig 15527 bp, 13 predicted proteins | sample Fk160mmetaG_FD_108192 | JGI IMG/M metagenome (GOLD analysis project Ga0160422, IMG submission 108192) | Marine microbial communities from the Central Pacific Ocean - Fk160115 60m metaG | ecosystem: Environmental > Aquatic > Marine > Oceanic > Photic zone | place: The Central Pacific Ocean... | reverse complement strand
GATAGAGGTCTTTGTGGAGCGTTTAACAACTATAGTATTAAGATTGCCAAAACAGCAGTTGAAGCATACGAAGCAAATGGAGTTAAAGCTCTAGTTCTTCCACTTGGAAAAAAGGCGATTGAAACCTTCCCAAGCTCTGGAGGAAGAATGCCAAACGGGTTTGAGCCAGTACAAATTTTTGCAGACCTAAACTTCAACGCCTCTTCTGAAGTTGCCGACTTTATTATGAACGGCTTCGTTAGTGGAGATTGGGACTCGGTAGAACTTGCATACAGCAAATTCAAAAACGCCGCGGTCCAAATCCCTACAAACGAAAAGTTCCTTCCTCTTCTACCTGAAGAAGGAGAAGAAGCAGAGTCGAGCAACCAAACAGAGTACATCTTTGAGCCTAACAGAGAGGAAATCGTTCAGAACATCCTTCCAAGCGCTCTAAAGACGCAGTTGTACAAAGCCCTTCTCGACAGCCACGCAGCTGAGCACGGCGCTAGAATGACTGCGATGCACTCTGCAACGGAAAACGCAGGAGAGCTTTTAAACGAGCTTAAGATTTCATACAATAAGGCGCGTCAAGCTGCAATTACAACGGAGATACTTGAGATTGTTGCTGGATCTGAAGCGTTAGAAGGATAATGACTATTTTTTTTGGCCCACTTTTAGTGTGTAGCTTGAAACCATGGGTTTGAGGCCACGCATTTTTCTTGGGATGTTGTTGATCGTGCTTCTTGCGCTTGCCTCTACAGGCGTTGTTGCCTATTACCACGCGCAGCGCCAAGACATTGCTTACAACAAGCAAAGACTGGAGAGGAAGGAGGCCGCGTTGAGCAGGAGTTTGGATTATGTGATAAACCGCCATGAAAACAATCTTACAAATGAAGAGATCGCCCAAATTTTCACCGATAAGATTTGCGAGCTAGCCGACGTACACAGTTTGGTCTTCAGTCTTTACACTTTAGACGGAGTACTAATTACAACCTCTGCTTCGCAACAATATGGTGGAGTTACACCCCCCATCCAACTCGATAACAATTCAAACCCCATGGGAGTGGCTAAAAGAAGAATCCTTTCTGTTAAAGAGAAGGAAGGAGAGGAGGTGACGCGAGTGTATTGGGTTGTTGAAAACCTGGTTAATGAGCCTCTTATGATTGCGAGCGCGAAATACAACCCCAGAACGATAGAAGAAAACGCGTTAGGAGCTTTTTTAAGCCGGCTTGCACCAGTTTACTTAGTGTTATTCCTTGGGGCGCTTATAATCGCGTATTTCACCCTCCAATCAATAGCAAGACCCCTTCTAAGGCTCAAGCAAGAGATGGCTGATTCGGACCCTTTATCAGACCAGCCCAAAATTGATTATAAATGGAAAGATGATATAGGCGCTTTAGTAAACGAATATAACGAGTTACTTGAAAAACTCAGGGCGAGTCTAGACACTAGGGCCAAACTAGAAAGAGAGGGAGCGTGGAAGGAGATGGCACAACAAGTTGCACATGAGATAAAGAACCCTCTGACACCGATTAGATTAGGGATACAGCAATTGGAAAGAGCATGGAAGGATGGAGCGCCAGACTTTGAATCAAGACTAAGCAAGTTCTCAAACACAGCAATAGCACAAATCGACATCCTATCACAGATATCCCAAGACTTTGCACAACTAGCTGAAGTCAGAAAGCCAGAACTTAAAACCATTGATCTTTCGAAAGCAATTCACAGTGCAGCAGGATTGTTTGGCCCAGAAAAGGTTCTAGTAGACGCCGTCGATTTCAAGGTCATAGCAGATATGGACAGCTTGATTCGGCTATTAAACAACCTGATTTCAAATGCAATAGAAGCAGTAGAAGAGGCTGCTAAAAAAGAGCCCGTTTACATAACTGCAGCCGAGAACGATACCCAAGTAATTATCACTATTAACGATAAGGGAGTGGGGATTTCGAAAGACAAATTAAACCGAATTTTTGAGCCAAGGTTTACGACAAAAAGACATGGGCTTGGGCTAGGCCTTGCGATGGCAAAAAGCATAGCTGAACAAGCTTCAGGAAGAGTTTGGGCTCAGTCTAAAGAGGGAGAGGGCTCAACTTTTTATTTGAGTTTACTTAAGGGGAAATAAAACAGGCCTGCTCGGAGAGGCGTCTAAATCAAAAGGAGCAACTTGGAGGTTTAGCGCATACAATCCATCGCTAATCTTGTTTGGGACGAAGATAAATTCAGTAATTGTTGCTTGATGACGAGGACAGCTAGGTACGCCAAAGAACATACGGTGGCTTAAAAGCGCTCCACCATCAACTTCTCTATCGACGCTTGGCAGGTCGATTAATAAGTGCTCAACACCCTGGTCAACAAGTAGTTTTGTAAACTCAGGGGCTAGGTAAGGGGGATTAGTGTTGTCCCAGGTTTGGGTTTGTTTTTGGTTAGAATTAGGTAAAGTTCTTATCACAACAGCTTTGGGCAAGCTCAAGCTCTTTGAAAGATGATCAGGTAAAATCACCATGTCGCCATCTATTGCAGAGGGCTTAATAGTAATTAATTGACAAGGCATGATAGCAGGTAATGGACAAGACCTAATTTGAGCATCTACTGAATCGAAATCTGGCGTAATATGACCAAGACACTCTGTGTGAGTGCCGTGTCCGTGAGGGTTAAAATAAACATCTGTAAAGTTTACTGAACCACCTTCTGCAACCCTCCCTATAAACCCTTCACCCTTGACTACATCAAACCTAGGACCTTCTACGTACCACGCCGACGGAGTTTTTTGCTGGCGAGAATCTTTTAAAGGCATACTAATATCGATAGGTGAGGCCAAATCGACCATTAATCTTTCTCCACCCCAAACCAGGTTAATATCAACATCCTTCATATCACGAATAAACAAAAAAGGCGCCCACTCTGGACGCCTTTTTTAAATATGTTTTTTTATTAGTCGAACAAGAATCCAATACGTATAGCCGAGTTGAATACGTTTCCGATATTAAACCCAGAAAGCATGTTTGGGTGAGGACCATCGTTTTCATAACCCTGAAGTGCAATAAACGGGTTTCCATCAGACTCGAAATCACCGAACAAACCATCTCCATTATTGTATAGATCAAAAGCGGCTGCATTAAAAGGAATATAGCCGTTGTATGTGTCTAGTGATGCTGTAGCATCTTCAGTTGTAATACTGTTATTTTCATTATTGTACTGAATATTAAAAGCAGTAACATCGTCAGTGCTAATAATATGCTCACCAACTTGGGTAACACCAAGACCTATACCAGCTTCGAAACCAACATAAATATTGTCATTAAAATAGTAATCAGCCCCGAACATTAAATTCAAACCAAACTGGTTAACAGCTTGCTCATTATTTAGAGTCCATGTCTGCCACTGTGAGATATCATCCATATCACCTACTGTAGTTGGACCCCAGTGCTCCATGTAGTCTTTTCTCTTTGTCATCATAAAGTAACCTTCAACGCCAAAGTAAGGGCTTAGGTTGTCAGTACCGTCAAAGTGCATTTCGTAACCCACGCCTAGACCAAAACCAGTAGTTGAAGTTCCTAAATGCATTTGTGGGCTACCATCATCATCACCCACACCCTCAAACTGCTCACCAGCCTGCATGTATGTGTAAACATCAGAAGAGTTGTTTAACATAAAAGTTACACGTAGCGCCTTGTCGTCATCAAGGAATTTACGGTATTTAAGAGATGAACCATCAATTGGGCTTTCACCAAATGGCGTAAGGTTTACCTCGATGTTGTGCTCACCGCCAAGTTGTTTTTGGGCTTGAGCGCTTGTAAATACTAGCGAAACAAGCGCTAGAGCGAACATTAATTTTTTCATAACCAATTAAATATGTTTCAGATTTTAAGTTGCAATTACGGAAATCATTCGCGTATTAACGAAAAATTTATCGACATTCATGTAAATAGAGGGTGTTAAAAGAGAGTGTCAACACTTTAATCATAACAAAATCAGCAACTTGCACATAGAATTTGTTTTGCCGCTATATTAAATAAAACCACCAACCCATTTAAGACAAGATAAATGAGTGTAGATATTAACTAAAAACACCTCACTAATCTAAAGTCATTGAGTAGTTTTGAGACAATATTTTGATTCTAAAATTGATAATCTTAATTACACATTTAGATGGTTTAATTAAATCTTGTAAGTTTGAAAATACAAAGTAAATACTAATTAGATAGGATAATATAACATTAATACAAAAGAAATATGGAGAATAAGTATAAAAATATAAATGATAATTTAGATTATAATAATATCAAGTTTATAAATGACAATTTAGATGAGATTCTTAATTTAGATTTTGAAAAAGAAAATATAGAACTCTATTTCGGATACAAATATGAATATAGGGGGTCAGTATTCCAATGTGTAAAATCTGAAACAAATAAAAGTACTGAAGTAATTTCAGAATATGATGAGGATGAATATGTAAGAGATGGTAATGATGATTCTGAACATATTGAAGAAATGTTTGACGAAACAAACGAAGTTCATGAAGGTTGGTCGTATAGTGTTTGGTTATGTAAAATTAATTCTGAAGATTTTAAAACTAAAATTAAAGATAAAATACAAGAATGGTCTGATTCAAAAGATGATGAATATTTTTATCTTTCGGAGTTTTTAGAATGGGTAGAGTATGATGATTATGGTGTTCACATACTAGAAGATGTATATGAACATTTAGGGGGTGATCTTAATGATTTAGAATCTATTTTAGATGAAGAAGATATTGATGAAACAGGTAATTGTATTAGTTGGTATTCATATTTCCAATTAGATGAAGAGTATCTTCAAATAGGATATAGAAAGTTAGAAGATAAATAAACCACAACGACGGTTACGGTATAAGTCCAAAAAATATTTGATTTTAACGTATTGATTTACTAATCGACAACTCCCCCATAAGTTTGGGTTTAGTGTATTAAATCGAATATAATCACGGAAATATCACATGTATTAATGTTGTTCTATTAGAAAGATAGTACTTGTTGGAATCGTTGTATTCTAACATTCAACATTGAAACCAATTCATAGTGTTTGATAGAAAATTGAAAGTGACTTGTAACACTTAAAAATCAATAACAGGAATTTACAATTTGACTAAGGATGTTTTCGGAACCAAATCGATGGTGCCAAATCACTCAACAGTAACGCTCTTGGCAAGGTTGCGAGGTTGGTCAACATTACATCCTCTTAGCACAGCCATTTTATAGCTCAATAATTGAAGCGGGACAACACTAATAAGAGGTGCAAGGGCGTCACTACACCTTGGGATTTCTATAATATAATCTGCTAGCTTTGAAACTTCTTTGTCACCGTCTGTTACTATACCAAGTAGTTTCCCTCCTCTTGCTTTAACCTCTTGAATATTGCTCACAACCTTTTCATAAACATCGTCCATGGGCGCAATGAAGATTACAGGCATGTTGTCGTCGATTAAAGCAATAGGGCCGTGTTTCATTTCTGCAGCAGGGTAACCTTCAGCGTGAATGTAACTTATTTCTTTAAGCTTTAGCGCACCTTCGAGAGCAATTGGAAACTGATACCCCCGGCCTAAATAAAGAGCGTTTTCTGCTTTTGAAAACTGCTCTGCTATTGAGTAGATGTTTTCAGACTGCTTTAGTACACGCTCAACTAATTCAGGAATGTTATTGAGCTCTGCTAATAGCCTCGAAAACCTATCTTTTGGGATAATTCCTTTGTGTTTTCCAATGTGAAGGGCCATCATTGAGAGCACAGCAACTTGTGAAGTAAATGCCTTTGTTGAAGCCACACCTATCTCTGGCCCCGCGTGAGTATAGGCCCCGCTATCTGTTTCTCGAGCGATACTTGAGCCAACAACATTACAAACCCCAAAAACGTGAGCCCCTATTGTTTTTGCCGATTTAATCGCAGCTAGAGTATCAGCGGTTTCTCCGCTTTGTGAGATGGCAACAACAACATCATCAGGACGAATAATGGGGTTTTTATATCTGAACTCAGAAGCATATTCTACCTCTACAGGTATACGAGCAAACTCTTCAAAAAGGTATTCGGCAACAAGACCTGCGTGCCAACTAGTTCCACAACCAAGAATTATAATTCGAGAAGCATTGTTCCACTTATCCCAGTGATCGTCTATTCCCTGCATCTTCAACTCGCCCAATTGAAGATTTATCCTTCCTCTTATTGAATCTCTTATAGATTGAGGTTGCTCAAAGATTTCTTTAAGCATAAAATGCTCATAACCACCCTTTTCGATTGACTCAAGTTCTATTTCCAGGGCGTGCACCTCAGGGGTTATAACATCGTTAGAAATAGTGTGGATTTTTAATCCATTCTCCAAATCAAGGTTTGCTACTTCTTCGTCTTCTAGGTATACAACATTTTTTGTGTGACTTACAATTGGAGTTGCGTCCGATGCAACATAATACGCCCCGTCCTCGCCTATGCCTATTACTAGCGGGCTTGATTTACGAGCCGCTATTAATCTCCCGGGGTTTTCTCTGTCAATTACTACTATAGCGTAAGCTCCTACAACTTGAGACAAAGCTGCCCTAACAGCGTCGAACAGATCAAGAGAAGACGCGTCCATTACCTCTTCTATCAAATGCGCTAACACTTCTGAGTCTGTATCACTTTGCAAATTGTGGCCTCGACACTTTAAAGACTCTTTGATTGCGGCAAAATTCTCAATGATTCCATTGTGAATGATAGCAATTCTGTTTGACGCCCCTCTGTGTGGGTGAGCATTCAAGTCGTTTGGCGGGCCATGAGTAGCCCAACGAGTATGACCTATACCAATTGTCCCAACAGGATTATCACCATTAATATGAAAAAGAAGATCTGATACCTTACCCTTTTTTTTGTTCAGCACCAAGTCTCCATTTGGCTCTACGGTTGCAATTCCAGTACTATCGTATCCGCGATACTCCAATCGCTTTAAACCGTCAATAACTATAGGAAAAGCCGGACTGTGCCCAACATATGCAACAATTCCACACATATAGCGAAGTTAATTAATGAGAGTAAGTAACCACAAGTTTTGTTGAAGCCTCGTCAACATCAGTCCCTTTAAGAACAACACCCTCTAGGCTTTCAGCCGGATTTGTTGGTATAATGTAAAGAGATGGCAAGTCTTCAGAAGGGTCAAAAGTTCCAGACGGCCCCATTCCTGAGTAGTAATTAAGCATGTCTTGGATTACACCAGTTAAAATAAAGCTGTATGTGTTTTCTGATGAGTTATACTCAGCAAAAACGTTTGTTGGAGTAATGAACACGTCATTTTTTAAACCTATATACAACACAGCAGGCTTGGGATTAAAACGATCGCTATAAATCTTAATCCCTTCACTCACTTCTTCATCAACTTTTAATACAAGTTCTGCTTTTTGGACTGATCTATCGGGTCCAATGCTATCTTCAAGTGCCTCAAGGCCAGGAATATTCATTTTAAGATTTAGGCCACCACCGCCCATAACATAGAGAAGTTTATCTCCTTTAACATAAGCGCTATCTTCATCAAAGGCATTAAGGCCGTCTAAGGCACTTACATAATTATTGTAAAACAGGTTTAATCTTAAAGAGTATTCTGAAAACTCAAAATCATAATGAGTTGTGTCTTCATCATTGTGGTAGTACAATCTCATCATACTTGCACTTGAATTAATGTTGAATCTTGTTGCTCCGTGACCAGAAGTTGACGAAACGATAATTCCTGGAAAATACTCTAACCAATTATCATTTGAAGAATAAATTTCTGGATTAAGGTCCAATAACGACTGACCAAACCCCGTGTCTAAATCAATTGTTAAGTATGCTGCGGAAGTGTCTGAATCAACAATTGTTTGTTTAACTGGCTGAATTGACACAGAAGGATGAGAAGGCGCTACTAAAGAGCCATGTACAGCTTCTGGCTCATATGACGTGTAGTATATTGAGTCCAATACAATAGAATCAACTAGCTGTCGTACTTCTATTTTGTGCTGGCTAAACTCTCCATACCCAACCCCAGTGTGTCTTAATCGTAATTGAATACTATCAGCGACAGGATTATCTCCAAACACTTGATTGGGAGAGCTCAATCTTAACTGGCTTGCAAACAACGCTTGTGTTTCTCCAATTCTTGGATGGAAGACCTTGCCCAACAAAGCTGTTGAATGCTGCTTACTGTCCAAGGCATTTTCTCTCACAGTAACTATATCGACATGGAGCGTTTCAACTCCTAAAGTAAAGAAATCGGAATCAGGTAAATTTTCTAATCCTATTGACGAATCAGGTTTTTTACAACCAATAAGAATCATAGAAGCTACAAGCGTTAGCCAAACAAGATTTTTTATCATGTCGTCGCTTCAGATTCAACCCCCAAAACCTGGTCATAAAATGCATTAATTTCTGCTAAGTAACCATCGTTTCCGGGGAAATCAAGAACTGGTACGCCGGCAGATTTTATTTTTTCCATTGTCGCATCGTTTAGCTCATCAGAGCCAACAACCAATGCGTCAGCATGTTCAATCCCTAATGCGTTCATGTTGTCAAACGTTGCTTTCTTGACAGTATTTGCACTTTCTTCGCTTATCCCGTCAATCACAAGTTTTTCAGACATTCTTTTGTCTAGCGAACCCTTATATCCTTCGTCATAAATGCTACAAACAAGCTTGCTTTTTGCAAAATATGGATCGTCAGCATAGTTTGACTTTAGGTAAAGTGGAAGCAGGTTTGCCATCCATCCATGACAGTGTATAACGTCAGGAGCCCAACCAAGCTTTCTTACAGTTTCGAGGACACCTCTTACGAAAAAGATTGACCTAACGTCTGTATCTGCGAACAGCTTGTCATTTGCATCATAAAGCACAGCCTTGCGCTTAAATAGTTCGTCGTTATCGATGAAATATACCTGCATTCTAGCCGTTGGGATAGATGCAACTTTTATAATTAGAGGATGATCCACATCGTCAATGCTCAGGTTCATACCTGACAACCTGATCACTTCGTGTAATTGGTGACGTCTTTCATTAATCTTACCAAAACGGGGCATAAACACCCTTATCTCACGGCCTTTATCATGTGCTCCTTGTGGAAGGAGGCGAGATAGAGAGCTCATAGGAGTCTCGGGAAGAAAAGGAACCATGTGTTGTGATACGTAGAGTATGCGTGCTTTGCTCATAAAGTTCTTTCTCAGGTTAGTCGAATCGCAAAAGTAGCTATTTTTACGCCTAAATCCAAGAATCCACTAGTGTTTCAGGGCTTTTGAGTTGCAAATAAATGAAAATATTTCAATCCACTTTAGAGCTCTCACAATGGCGAAATGAGAGCGAAAACAAATCAATTGGCTTTGTGCCAACCATGGGTGCACTTCACGAAGGACATACATCCTTGTTGAAGATTGCTAGATCAGAAAGCGATTTGGTGGTGCTTAGCATTCTTATAAATCCAACTCAATTTGGTGACCCTTCAGACTTTGAAAATTATCCACAAACTCTAGAAGAAGACCTTCAAATAGCCAAAATCACTGGTGTCGATGTAGTTTTCGCCCCAACACCGGAAGACCTATATGGAGGAAAACCCAAAGCAGACAAGGTCGAATGGGGATCAATTACTTCAGATTTTGAAGCAGCATTTAGACCCGGACATTTTGATGGAGTTGTAGCAGTAGTAGACAAGTTGTTTACAGCGGTTAAACCTAACATGGGATTTTTTGGAGAAAAGGACCTACAGCAAGTAGCGGTTATTAAAAAACTCGCAAAAGACAAGCATCCAAAAACCCACATCAAATCGTGTCCATTAATACGCGATGAGGAAGGTTTGGCTTTGAGCTCAAGGAACACTAGGTTGAGCAAAGAGGGAAAACAAAGCGCACTTTGCCTATCACAATCTCTTTCACGGATAAAATCGTCGGTAAACTCTATAGCTCAAATTGAAAAAGAACGAGAGGCACTAAACGACAATATCAACGTTGAATTAGAGTATTTAGAAGGGGTAAACGAGGTTAGCTACAGCAAAAATGATAGTCCTGAATCGTGGACACATGTGATTATTGCGGCAGAAGTTGAGGGCATTAGGTTGATTGATAATATACGTTTGTAGAAGTTTGGCCTTCATTTCGGAACTTCGCATCAAATAATTTGTTATGCCAGGACCTACTCAAATAATTTTAATACTACTTGTCGTTCTACTTCTTTTTGGTGGTCGTAAGATTCCAGAGCTAATGCGTGGACTAGGACAGGGGATGAAGGAATTCAAGGACGCAACTAAGGACGATTCAGATTCGTCTGGCGATAAGGAAGGCAAGTGAGCCTAAGGGGATCGCTTGTTTTAACTACTTGGTTTATAGGATTCAACGCCTACTCTCAGGCTGATTCCTTGGAGCTCGACTCACTTTTTTCTTGGGAAGAGCAGTGGCTCATTTGGTGTGAGCAAAGCGCTTGCATTAGCACAGACACATCACTGTGGAATGGCGTTGCAGAACCTGCCTTAGAGCTGGATACTGCATCGATGATGACTAAGCTAGAGATTTTAGACAGATCTTCTGAGTTAGATCTTAGGTGGAACCCTGTTGCTCATAGCAGGATTGCCTACTATGTTAAAAGAAGGAAGCAAGGTCTTGCGACAATGCTTGGTCGTGCACCGCAATATTTTCCACTATTCGAAGAGATTTTAGATAGGGAAGGGTTGCCTTTAGAATTGAAATATTTATCAGTTGTAGAGAGCGGCCTAAATCCAGAAGCTAGATCTCATGCTGGCGCTAGAGGGCTTTGGCAATTCATGTACTACACTGCTAAAGCTGAAGGATTAAGAATTGACAGCTACATAGACGAAAGAAAGGACCCGCGAAGGGCAACAGAAGCTGCTTGTAAGCATCTCAATAGGCTTTATGACAGATATGATGATTGGTATTTGGCCTTGGCCGCTTATAATTCTGGATCGGGCAACGTAAACAAAGCGATAAGGCGTAGCGGAAAAAAGAACTACTGGGAAGTGAGGCCTTTCCTGCCAAAAGAGACGAGGAATTACGTGCCAAACCTCCTAGCAGTTATTTACTTGATGGAATACCACGCAGAGTACGGAATCACTCCCAAATCGCCCCTTCCGGGATATGCTGGCATTGATACAGTATTGGTTGAAGGCCCTTTAAGATTTGACCAAATTGCAGAGTTTACGACTCTCACAGAAGGGGAGCTAGCGGCCTACAATCCAATATTTAGAAAGAAAATTGTGCCTGGCCCTGGCGAGGTTTGGGCTCTTAATTTGCCATCTTCTTCTATCCCAACATTCATAGCAAATGAAGATAGTATGAAGTTGTTCAAGCCAGAACTAACCCCAGAAATTAAATATGAGCCCGAGCCGGTTTATTACAGAGTAAAATCTGGCGACGTTTTAGGCACTATCGCGCAGAGATATGGCGTTTCGGTAAAACATTTGCAGGAGTGGAATGGTCTTAGCGGGACTACTATCAGAGTTGGCCAACGCCTTATCATCCACGGCGACCCAAGCAAATTATAAATGAGGAAACATCTTTTAATACTACTAATTGGCCTTATGGGCTGTTGGAGCCAAGAGGGAGCAAGAGCGCCACTTCCTGGCATTGTTGGGCCTAGGGGAGAGGTGTTGGTGGTGTGTTCTGACGAGGTTTGGGCTGGCGAAGTGGGCGACTCTTTGAGGAGCGTACTACAGAGGCCCTACCCAGTGCTACCCCAAATGCATATGGAAAACTACGAGCCTATGTTTGACCTAGTCAGAAAACCGCTTGAGGAGTTTAATAAATTTTGGAAGCCACATAGAAATGTGATCATCATAGATATCGCTGATAAAAAGGATAGCCAAACCCCTTCTTTTAAATTTTACAAGGCCAAATATGCAATGGGCCAAACCTACGCCGAAGGAAAGGCAACAAACCAGCACGACCTCGCCTTGCTTATTTCTGAAAGAGCACAAGAGTTAGAGGCCCACATACATTCGAAAGAGGTAAAGAGGTCGGCAGGAGTAAGCAAACTTTCTACAGATGAGGCTGTCCAAAGAGACGTACTTCAAGCTACAGGAATAAATATGATAGTACCCAAAGGCAGTTATGCTGTGGAGTTGGATTCGGGCTTTGTTTGGCTCGACAGGCAGCAAACAAGACTTAAGGGCAATAACAACCACGACGTTCAACAAGGGATTTTAATTCATTTAGAGCCTTATACTGGTCCAGAACAGTTTTCGCTAAAATACTTGCTCGATAGAAGGGATGCGGTAACTGCTACAAGAGTTCACGGACCCACAGAAGGTAGTTTTATGTCAGTAGAAAGACGCATGCTTCCCACTTATGAAGAGATAAGCTTTAACGGAGAAATTGCAGCAGAAATTAGAGGGCTCTGGAGAATGGAAAACGATTTTATGGGCGGACCATTTTACAGTCTTACCATGTACGACGAGGCGAGCTCTTCTTTAATAACGGTTGAGGGATATACTTACGCTCCTTATTTTGACAAAAGGGAGTATATGAGAGAGATAGAAGGACTAGTAAAATCTAGCTCAATACACAGGTAGTTATTTTACAACAAACGTCTTGCTTCCTAATGCTTTGCGCCCCTCCATTAATGCTGCGATATAGCTTCCTGAAGGAAGATCTACAACACTGATTTGATCTCTAACGCCTGCGCTTACTCGTTTTACACAGCGTCCAGAAGAATCGTATATACTTATCGCATCAACCTCAGCTTCTACAGGCCAGTCTAAACTAATGAATGACGAAGCAGGTGAGGGGTAGATGGCGAAATCAAATTCTTGAGCAACATCTTGTATGTTTAAAGAGATATCGCCATTTGCAAAAGTATATTGGCCTTTTCTTAGGCTACTTACTTTAAATGTTCCTGTTCCATTTGTCATTGCACCCGCTTGCCAGGTGTAATCAGGATATTGCTCCCATGGAGAATCGGAATCAGGTCTCCATGCCAGGAATCCATTTTCTTCCGTATTTCCATACAAATCCCAATCTAATTCGTCAGAATCTACTCCAACATAATTGAATCGAGCGTCTAAGGTTAGAGCGTCTGTTCCTTCTATTCCACCCTCCCAAGTTCCGTCGACAGTCCAAAAGTGAGATCCACTTACTTCTTCAACATAAAAGTCTAAAGGATCTTGATCGGGAGCAGCCCAATGGTGCTCTAAACGCACAAGGACGCTATCGGTAATAGCATCACAACCCATTCTCATATCAACCCAAGGCATAGTGCTAAGGCCAGTAGTTTCTGTAATTGCAACTGTCACATCAAGCCTACCCTGGTTTAGCCTTCCGTCTGCGTTGAGGGCTATTAAAATAAATGGGACGTCGTGTTCAATTACAGCAACATCGTACTCGCCACTTAGCCTGAACTCTTCAAATGATGTATTCCAATCCTCGTCCCACAAATAAATTTCTATAGGTTCGTTGTTGTGGAAATCGCTGCAAGCGCGGAGTTTTTGGTTTAGGTAAACGGTGGTTTCAAAGCCACTAGCAGCATCTCCTTCGGTAGAAGTAGAGTCAATAATCCAAGTAGAGAAACCCGGCTGGAAAACCTGAGCGTCAAAGAACGACTGGACATCCATTTCAGAATAATCTTCCAAAGCTTCTATGAACATATCTGGGTCCATGTAAGAATCCCAATACTCAGACAGTACCGCTTGGCACGCATTTCTATACATATCATCACCTAAATACGCCCTTAAGTTGTGATGTATTGAAGCACCCTTGTAGTATGTGTGCCTTCCATAAATTTCTTCGTCTGGCATAGGCGAAAGCGCATGGTGCCCATTGTCCTGAATGTGACATTCCTCAAGGACAAACTGCTGATTGTCCTTTATAAACTCAACCATAGCCTCATGACCATTTTTCCATTCTTCAAAAAGAGTGTTAGTGTATTCTGCACCACCCTCCTTGAGCCACATGTGATTGTGAATGTATGGCGCAACAATATTTCCCCACCACTGATGGCCAAGCTCGTGAGTTAGGAGGTCACTATTAGCAGCAACAGACTCACCAACCATGTATTTAGGGTAGGCAATATTTGTTGGAATTTCTAGGGCGCCTTCTGTCGTTAGCACATATCCCACCCTTTCCCATGCATAGGGCCCATACCAGTACTCACAAGCATCAATGGCATAGCCCAAGTCCTGAAACTTGTTTGCCATTTGGTTTATGTCTTCAGGCTTGGCGGTTAGCCTGATAGGGATATCCCCATACTCACTAGTGTACACGTAATTGCTATCAACATAGTTTGAAACGGCAAAGGCCGCTTGGTGTGTTGTAATTGGATGCCCTAGGGTAAAGCTTCTCGTTAACGTGTCCCCTTCTTCCTGGTTTTCGCCTAAGAATGTTCCTTGAAGATGAGCCTTACGCCCCCCAGCAGACCTAACGTTCCAAGTGTATGTAGCGCGCTCGACAAAGTTGTCAAAACAAGGGTGCCAAACCTTCCCAAAATTTGGAGGAATGGTAGTAAGCCCAATCCCCATGTGATAGATATAATTTGAAGAAAAATACACGCCTCCCCAATACGGATCACCTTCGGGATTCCCAGAGTAGTATATATCTATTTCATGCGAATCTCCCTCGTTGAAAACCCCGCTTGGAGCATCAAGCCAAACCTCACCTCCAATGTGATCAAATGCATACTCAACGCCGTCAATCAAAACAGAGTCAACGGTCATTTCAATAAGATCAAATCTTACAGACTCTGCTCCGCTTTCAATTACGTTCAATTCAATTCCACAATGGGCTTCCATGTATTGATTTGTGTATTGCGTAACGTCTAAATCGACATTGTAGTGAACGATGTCAAACGTATCGCTACGGGCTATAGAAGGCTCCATGTCGTAGTTCTGTATTATTTTCTTCCCAAAATGCTCATGCCCAGACACATCTGTATACTTACACCCAATAGGTTTATATACACGAGGTTTAGAGGCGTAATCCTTTAAATTTTTGTGAAGCGTTTGGGCTGAAGAGTAAGAAAAAGCCACTGATATGATAAATATCAGGAAAGCGAGAGTAATTCGTTGCATACTCACAAAGTACAACGGACATTTGCACTATGAAAAATTTATCTGCAGCTGATGGCCTCTTTGTAGAAATTGAATACGTTCTAACTGAAGAGGGGCCGGATGGTGAGGTGCTTGAGGAGTGCCCAGCGGAACAAGCCTTTATATTTAAGATGGGTGCAGGCGAGATGCTTCCGGCATTCGAAAAAGCACTGCTAGGTAAAAAAACAGGGGAACCGTTTAGCTTTACTATTCCATGTGCTGAAGCATATGGAGAAACTACGACAGAGGCTATCCACACACTACCAAAGAGCATCTTCGAGGTTGACGGAAAATTTGATGCAGATGTAGTTCAGCCAGGAGAGGTTTTGCCCATGAAGGATGACGAGGGAAATGAATTGTTTGGGATTGTGCTAGACGTAAGTGACACAGAGGTTGAAATGGACTTTAACCACCCTTTTGCTGATATAGACCTTCACTTTGAAGGGACCGTTTGCGACATAAGAGAAGAGGAATAAATGGAAAGAACTGAGATACAGGACTTAGGT
>Ga0160422_10001321_pt1 | contig 15532 bp, 8 predicted proteins | sample Fk160mmetaG_FD_108192 | JGI IMG/M metagenome (GOLD analysis project Ga0160422, IMG submission 108192) | Marine microbial communities from the Central Pacific Ocean - Fk160115 60m metaG | ecosystem: Environmental > Aquatic > Marine > Oceanic > Photic zone | place: The Central Pacific Ocean... | reverse complement strand
GCAGGGCAAGTCGGCTGAAAAGCCCAAGTTGCTACGTTGGGCCTGTAGCTCAGTCAGGTAGAGCATCCGGCTTTTAACCGGACGGTCGCGGGTTCGAACCCCGTCGGGCCCGCCTGATTCGCTACCGGTCTAGCCAGTTAAGGGCATTTAACGGGGTCTGGCATGGTAGTAAAAAGCGCAACAAAAAAACGGTTGATGGAACTAGGAGTTTCTGAAGAATTTGCCCACAAACTGGCAACGGACAGAAACATGACAGACATCAAAACCCTGTCTCACGACGAGATTGCTTCCATTCTTGGAACCTCGAAAGATTCCGAGGCGTTCACTAATGTAATGTCCGTAATTGCGGAACAAGGTTCGCGGCGACGTGCTCAAAAAAAGAGCAAGAAAATAACCATCAGATCTAGAGCAATAGACGACTTTGATCGCCCGGAAGTAACTTTAAGATTCAATGCTCTTAATCATGAATTAGTCCCTCACCAAGAGTTAGTCGGTGAGGCCAATATCACAGAACAAGAACAGTTCGAAATCGAGAGAGCCGAACTGTCCCCTTGGCAGATGCTTGAAGTCGATAGCGAGACAGGAAACCAAAGAATCGCTAAAGAGTTACTGCCAAAAATACTGATTACTGACCCCGTAGTCCAAGTATTAAAAGAAGAAGCAGAGACAATTGACAATGCCAAACTGGCAGCTGACCCTGAACACAAACCGCTGGCTGCGGGATGGATTGCCGACCGTGTTGTAAAGGTCATAAGACGCTCACCGTCAGCAGGAAAGACGGTTGCTTACAGATTAATCGTAGAGGGTAACTGAGAGGGATAGCAATGCAAGAAATAATCCAATCATTTTTCAAAGAAAGAAGCCTAGTTAATCACCAAATCGCATCGTATGATGACTGCATCCCTGCCGGGGATAACATGCTGTCAAGGATGGAAAAAATCATCCGAAACATTCGCGTTGGTATCGACGGAGAAGTTGAAGACGACGAAGGCGGCTTTATCAAACTAGACGTTGTTGACCAAGATATCGTTATCAGGCTAAAAAACATTCAATTGGGTGAACCCACAATAAGAGAAGCAAACGGTTCAGAGCACCCTTCAACCCCGATGGAATGCCGATTGAGAAAGTTAACTTACATGTCCCCAGTAACAATCGATTTTCAAATCGTAAGAAACGGCATACCTTCTCCAAAGGAAGAAGGAGTACAGGTTGGCAGCATGCCTATCATGGTCCGCTCAAAACGTTGTAATCTGCATCCAGCTCACATTGCCGGTGACAGACAGCTGTATCCAACCACTTCAAACGAGGATTCCGATTTGTGGAAAGAACTACTCAAGAAGAAAGGTGAGGACCCGCTAGACCCAGGCGGTTACTTCATCATAAACGGAACAGAACGAGTCCTAATCTCTACTGAGGACCTTGCTCCAAACCGAGTCACTGTAGAAATCAACAATAGATATGCTAAGAGGACTGAAGTAGCCAAAATTTTCTCGCAAAAAGATGGTATGAGGAAACCGCTAACCGTCGAAAAGCGTAGAGACGGTATGTTAATGGTCAAAATTAGCACTGCTGGAACCACACCCATCCCAGTCGTTTTGCTCATGCGAGCACTTGGAATTGACAATGACCAAGAAATATTCACTGCTATTGCAGGTCCAACTGAGACCTTCAAGTATATAGTAGCAAACATCAACGAGGTAAATGACAACGAAGAATATGCTGTCCAGAATATGCTAGAAGCCCATGAGTGGCTGCAAAAGAAGTTTGCCGCAGGTCAACAAAAAGACTACAGAGAGGCTAGAGTCGATCAGCTATTAGACCGTGAATTATTGCCACACTTGGGTGACCAAGGAACAGATCGTAAGAAAAAAGCAGTCTTCCTGGGTAGAATTGTTCGACAGGTCTTGGAGATGGCTATGCACTCCAAAGAACCTAACGACAAAGACCACTACGCCAACAAACGTGTCAGACTTGCTGGCGACTTAATCGAGGATTTGTTCAGAGTTTCCTCAAACCAACTTGCCAGGGATCTTAAGTATCAACTAGAAAGGCACCACAACAGAAAGCGTGAATTAAGAATTACCTCATGTCTAAGACCCGATGTTCTCACATCAAAAATTATGCACGCACTTGCTACAGGCAACTGGGTAGGTGGGCGCTCAGGAGTTAGTCAACTATTAGACAGAACAACTTATCTCGCAGCACTTTCGCACATGCGTAGAGTAACATCACCACTTGTTCGTAGTCAACCTCACTTCGAAGCTCGTGACCTCCACCCAACCCATTGGGGAAGACTCTGCCCCAATGAAACGCCAGAAGGCCAGAACTGCGGTCTAGTAAAGAACGCAGCGCAAATGATTGATGTGTCAGAATACATCAGCGAACAAGATGTTAGAAATCAACTGGACGAACTTGACGTCTATCAACCAGATGACTGGAGTGACGGCGACAGAGTCCACGTTAATGGCGACATCTATGGAATTCATAAGCGCGGAACTAATCTTGTCAGGCACTTCAAGTCAGCGCGACGCCGAGGGACAATTCCTCCCGAGGTATCAATTCGCTATGACAGCGAAAATCGAGACATTTTCATTAATACCGACAAGGGCAGAATTCTCAGACCGCTACTGATTCTTTACGATGGGGCACCAAGACTGACTTCTCAACACCTAGAGGCGTTAACCGAAGGAGAAATGACCTTCAGGAATCTAGTCAATGAAGGAATCATTGAATGGGTTGATGCAGAGGAAGAAGAAGATCTCTACATTGCACCAAAGCCGTTCGTATTACCTGCAACTGTTCCAAAAGGAAAGCACGCTGGCCGTCCAATTACCAACGAAAGCGTCGAGTGGACCAACTTGGGTGAACCAGGTGCAACAGAAGCTAAGTTGAAGGCGAAGATACGCATGCCCAACAACGATTGGGAAATTGCAAGTTTCTCAGTGCCTTTAGAATACACGCCAGAACACACTCACTGTGAAATTGACCCGCAACTCGTTCTTGGTGTGTGCGCGTCGCTTATTCCATACCCAGAACACAATTCGACTCCTCGTGTTACCGGTGGAACTGCCATGGTCAAGCAATCACTCGGTCTACCGTCGTCGAATTACCGGCTAAGACCTGATACTAGAGCACACATTCTACATTACCCACAGCGCTCAATCACTAGAACAAGAGCAATGGAAACGACGAACTTTGACGAGCGACCTGGAGGTCAGAATTTCATTGTCGCAATAATGTCCTTGCATGGATACAACATGCAAGACGCAGTCATCATGAACCGAGGCTCTATTGATTTGGGTCTCGGACGGTCCACATTCATGAGAACCTACAATGCAGAACGCAGAAGGTTCCCTGGAGGACAAGTAGAAGAGATCGAGAAGCCAGGTACATCGCTGCAGGAAGTTAAAGGTTTGAAACCTGATGAATCATATGTCCATCTTGAAGGAGATGGTCTGCCATTACCGGAGAAATTCCTCGAAGGTGGAGATGTTCTAGTAGGTAAAACAAGTCCTCCAAGATTCCTAGAAGAATCATCAGGCGGTGCCTTCTTGATGGCTCAAGAAAGGCGAGAATCATCGATGCTGGTTCGACATGGTGAGAAAGGCTGGGTTGACAATGTCTACGTTACAGAATCTCTGGATTCAGGACGCATGGTCAGGGTTATGGTTAGAAGTCACAAGGTTCCAGAAGTCGGTGATAAATTCGCCTCACGTCACGGACAAAAAGGCGTTATTGGAAGACTAGTTGACCCTGAAGACATGCCATTTACTGCTGAAGGTGTTGTCCCAGACTTGATAATCAACCCACACGCTATCCCATCGAGAATGACTGTCGCACACGTTCTAGAGATGATTGGTGGTAAAGTCGGTTCCTTAGAGGGAAGGAGAATCGATGGAACTGCATTCCGTGGAGAGAAAGAGGGCAGTTTGCGAGATGGGTTAATTCGCAATGGATTTGCTCACTCTGGAAGGGAGACGATGATTAATGGCGAAACCGGTCAAGCATATCCGGCAGAAATTTTCATTGGTTGTATCTACTATCAGAGACTGCATCACTTAGTCAGTTCGAAGATTCACGCTCGGTCCAGAGGCCGAGTTCAAATATTGACTCGTCAACCAACTGAAGGTAGAGCCCGACAGGGTGGTCTCAGGTTTGGTGAAATGGAACGTGACTGTTTGATTGCTCACGGCGCTTCAATGGTCATTAAAGATAGATTACTGGATGAATCTGATGGTATTGACATGTATGTGTGTGCTCAATCAGGTCATTTAGCATGGTATGATCCAAAACGTCGAACATACGTCAGCCCAATACACGGTGATGGCGCTGAAGTTTACAAGGTGCAAACATCTTATGCATTCAAGCTATTACTAGACGAAATGAAAAGTTTAGGTGTTGCCATGAGACTAGAACTGGAGGATAGAAGATGAGCAGAATTACTACCCTAATACCCAAGCGAATTGCCAGCATCAGATTTGGTCTGATGGACCCAAGTGAAATCAGAAAGATGTCCGCAGTTGAAGTCAAGACTGCTGACACATACAAGGACGATGGTCACGCCTACCGCCAGGGTTTGATGGACCCACACATGGGTGTCATCGAACCTGGATTAGTTTGTCCAACTGACAACTGCAAGTATGATGAGAGCCCCGGTCACTTTGGTCACATACAACTCGAACTTCCGGTAATCCACATTGGATTTGTGGGTTTGATAAAAACCGCTCTCAAGGCAACTTGTAATTCATGCAGTAAAATACTGCTCCACGATGAACCTAATACCCATCCATCCAATCCAGAGCTAAGCGAACAGGATTACTACCGAACGAGAGTGCGCGACATCATCCTGAAGCACGGCGTTGGTTCGACCGAATTTTCCAAGATTATCAAGGAAATTGAGAAGGTTACATCCGGTGCCAAGCGGAAGGTGTGCATGCATTGTGGCGCAGCTCAAGGTAAAATTACTCTCGATAAGCCGACAACTTTCAAAGAAAAGTTGGAAACTCAAGGAACAGGTAAGGAAACAGAGCGTAAACTCAACCCTAGAGATGTTAGAGAATGGTTGAGTAGCATACCGGTTGAACACTTAATCTTCATTGGTATGGATACCCAAAACCGCCCAGAGTGGACTGTTTTGAAGGTCCTGCCAGTCCCACCAATAACCGTGCGGCCATCGATTACCCTCGACAGTGGAGACCGCTCTGAGGATGACTTGACTCACAAATTGGTTGACGTTCTCCGAATCAACCAAAGACTGCGAGAGAACCGTGATTCAGGTGCACCACAACTAATCGTCGAGGACCTATGGGAGTTGTTACAATATCACGTAACTACTTACTTCGATAACCAGACCTCTGGGATTCCACCAGCACGACATCGATCGGGAAGAACTCTGAAGACCCTGACACAGCGATTGAAGGGTAAAGAAGGACGATTCCGAAGCAACCTATCTGGAAAGCGTGTCAACTTCTGTGCTCGCTCAGTAATTTCACCTGACCCCTACCTCGGAGTTAATGAAGTGGGCGTCCCAGAAAAAATTGCTCGCGAACTGACAGTTCCAATCAGGGTAACCATGAGAAACAGAGAGCAAATGCGTCAAATGATTCTACGCGGACCCGACATTCACCCCGGTGTTAACTACATTATCCGTGGCGACAAGCGCAGGGTAAGGATCAATGCACGTAGTAGGCTAATCAATGCCGGATTCAGATGTCACAACCCAGAGTGCACAGAGGAGACGACACTGCGACCAGATTTACATCAAGTTATGCCAGCGCCGAACTTCCTGCCCGGCTTGGTCATCAAGAAGGAAATCAGCAGGTCGGTTGTTGACCCAAGCATAGAGGTAACCAACTATGTAGCCGACGACAATGCAACGCTAGCAAACCTGCGTGGTGAAGACCTGAATGGTAATGCCCTCGAAAAGGATGATCCTAGAGCAATCTTGCACTACAAGTGGATGTGGGAATTAGAACAACTGGACAAAATACAACAAGACCCGCTTCCTGAGCATCTTGAAATCACCTGTCCGCACTGTGGAAATCCTGAAGATGAGTGGGGTGAAAGAACCAACGTCGAAGACAGGCTATCGACCTATGATAGGGACGGCAATCCCAAGCCGGGGATGCTTGTAGAGCGTCACTTAATCGATGGTGATGTTGCAATCTTCAATCGACAACCGTCATTGCACAGGATGTCAATGATGGTCCACGAAGTGAGAGTTATGCAAGGACACACCTTCAGGTTTAACTTAGCGGTCTGTACACCTTACAACGCTGACTTTGATGGTGACGAGATGAACTTACATGTTATCCAATCAGAAGAAGCAAGGGCTGAGGCGAAAATTTTGATGAGAGTTCAAGAGCACATACTTACCCCCAGATATGGTGGTGCGGTCATTGGTGGTATTCATGATCACATTTCCGGTGCCTATTTACTATCAAGGCCAGGAACGTTGATATCAGTTGAACATGGTCTTGAAATGCTCGGTAATATCGGTTGGACTGGTTCACTGCCGGAAGTTGTCAAAGACGATAATGGTCGAGACAGTTTCCGTGGCCAAGATATAATCTCGCTTATCATACCAGACAATATTCACCTAAGGTTTAGAAGCAGATCAAATGATGATGTAGTAGTCAAGAACGGTAGTGTTGAAGGAACCTTAGACAAGCGCGCCATTGGGGCTGAAGACGGACGTCTACTCGATGCAATCGTTCAGACCAATGGTCCTGAAAAGGGTGCTAAATTCCTTGATGAATTCACACAATTATCTATTGCTGCCTGCACAGCTTTAGGATTCACTACAGGCATCGACGACGAGGATTTGTCCCCTGAATCACTTGCGGCTATTGAACAAGCTAATGCTGATGCAAGAAAGTTGGTTGAAGAAGAATTAGCCGCTTTCGGTAAGGATGGCAAAGGCTACGAAACCAGACCAGGTAGAACACCAAGGGAAACCTTAGAAGAGAACATTATGGTAATGCTAGACGAAGGTAAACAGAAAGCTGGTGACATCGCAAAGGATGAGTTAAATCAATCTGGTTCTACCAACGCTGCAGTTAACATGGCGATCTCTGGGGCCAGAGGCTCTATGGATAACCTTACTATGATGGCCGGTTCAATCGGACAAGCAAAGGTTCGTGGCAAGCGACTTGAGAGAGGCTACAACGACAGAGTATTGGCACACTTTAAGCGCGGTGGCCGAGGTGCTCTAGACCGCGGTTTTATCTCTAATTCGTTCAAACGAGGTTTAGAACCAACTGAGTTCTTTATGCTATCAGTCTCAGGAAGAGAATCACTAGTCGATACAGCGGTTAGGACTGCTAAGTCTGGATACATGCAAAGAAGATTAATCAATGCCATGGACGATTTGAAGGTTTATGACGACGAGATGTTGTCGGTGCGTAATACTGCTAACAGAATCATTCAGTTCAGTTATGGAGAGGATGGTATCGATCCATCTCGAGGTGTTCACGGATCACCATTCAACATTGATGTCATTGTTGATGAGGCACTGGGCACAGAAGGCGTGACGGTAGTCCAACGCCAGTCACGTGAGCGTGACGAGAGCGAGGAAGACATGGGTGCATGGGAGTTTGATGATGCAGGAAGTACCGGAGGTGAGTCCTGATGGTAGTAAAGAGTGCAACTAAAAAGAAACTGATGGACTTGGGAATCGCCGAGAATTTTGCTCACATATTAGCCGACGACCGAAAGTGGGACGACGTAAAAATTCTCCCAGCCGAAAATATTGCTCAGATTTGTGAGACTGATTCGGAAACTGCGGGACAAATAAAGGGCATTATTGACGGGGCCAACCAAAAAAACAAACTCGCTAACAATGAGGCTATCGGGCCAGTGACATCAGTCAGACTAAGCAGGACTGGTAGAAAGACCAGAGCCCGCTCACGAGTTAAGCCGAACGCCGATATCGATACTTACAATGCAACGGCAAAACTAATTGGACTAGAGGATGAGTTATCTGAGGATCCAGTCTACAAGAGCCTTGTCGCTGCAGTCGAAGAATCAGGCTCGAGGAGATTCACCAACCGAATATTTCACGACCTAACTACCGCCATTCATGCCCGGGGCAAAAAGAAACTCACTAAACCACAGGCCAAGAAAGTCGTTGAAGAGGCAATATTCGCCTTGAAGAGAGCCAGCATAGATCCATACGAAGCCGCAGGTATTATCACTGCTCAATCAATTGGCGAACCTGGGACACAAATGACCATGCGTACTTTCCACTATGCGGGTGTTGCAACAGTCAACGTTACCCAAGGTCTGCCGAGAATTATTGAGATAGTTGACGCAAGGAAAGTTCCTCAAACCCCAACGATGACAATCAGACTTCAAGCCGACAAAAAAACCTCAGCAGAGGAAGCACAGAAATTGGCAGCAGCGATTGAAGTAACAACAACTGTCAATATCGCCAGTCTGGAGACTGATGTTGCGCAAAGACGGTTAGTCTTGAAGCTCAATAAATCGAACTTAAAGCAGAAAAATATGACTGCCTCTGAAGTGAAAGACAAGTTGGAACAGGCAACTAGATTGTATGTTCAGGCTGATAAAGATGGCAATAAAGCATCAAAACTCACGCTCATACCAGGCGTTCACTCAGAAGAGGATTTAGCCGATTTGGCTGAGAACCCCCCTTCTTACACTATGCTACTGCAACTTGAGGAGAAAATCAGAGATCTCCGCCTAAAAGGCATCCCAAATGTTGAGAGAGCCAACGTTCAGTTGGACGACAAAACCGGTGAGTATTACCTATCAACAATCGGCTCAAATCTGTCAAGGGTCAGTGAAATTGAGACAATTGATCGCAGCAGAACCTACACTAACAACATCATAGAAATTTACGAGTATCTCGGAATAGAGGCGGCAAGGCAAGCAATAGTCAATGAATTGCAAGCAACTCTAGACGGTGCCAGACTCGAAGTAGATGTTAGGCACTTACTATTGGTTGCAGATGTAATGACTTCAGAAGGTGAGGTTAGAGCCATCGGTCGTCACGGAGTATCAGGAACGAAGCACAGTATTCTTGCTCGTGCCGCATTCGAAGTTACGGTTAACCATTTGCTGAAAGCCGGTATTATCGGTGAAAGAGACCAATTAACTGGCGTAGCAGAGAATATTATTGTTGGTCAACCAATATCATTAGGAACTGGTAGTGTAGAGCTATATTACATTCCAGAGGAGTGATCATTCCCAACCATGAGAAACTATGTGGAGTATGGAGGAAAAAGTATGGATTTGAGTAGACAATTAAAGACAGCAATAACAACAGGTAAGCTATTATTTGGACAAAGACAGGCAGTTGATGCGTGCGCAACTGGAGAGGCAAAACTAGTAATTCTTGCGGCAAATTGCCCACAGGAATATATTGACAGCCTACACGCTAATCATCCCAGTGTAACCAAACATAGAGCAACGTTGGTAAACCGGGAATTAGGCATCGCTTGCGGTAAGCCATTTGCAGTATCAACTATCACGGTCATCGAGGGTGGCGATAGCGATATCCTTTCCCTCAACACCAATATTGAATAATAACAGATTTGTTTCTGGGAAGGATTGATGACCTTCCTATGACACGGTTGACACGGTGTCAGCCATGCCCAAGACAAAACCTTTCAATTTTGTTATCGTAGTTTTTATTATTGCCTCCTTATTATTGATGTGCGCTAACCCGCTGATTGACCATGAAGATTTATCAAATGAAGATACCCTAATTTTACCCCACAATCCTGAGAGCAAGCTGACATTACGGAATTCCAATGACTGGTCTGCTACCGGAAGTGCGGCGAATCCAGCTGTATTGCGTTCTTTAGATACGTCACCAAATAATGAAATCGTAGTATCGGGTGTTATTAGTGGTTCAACCACGATGACATTGGGTTCAACATCAATTACTTCAGGTCAGTATATCGAGCCATGGATTGCTAAGGCTGACGCTAGCGGCAACTGGCAGTGGATACAAAAAATATCTATTACCGGCACATCACAATTTGCAGAAGCAACAGTTCAAGACATATCGGTAGCGCCAAACGGTGATATTTTTGCCACTGGTATGTTTTACGATACTATTTCATTTGGTAGTATAACATTGACTTCAACCGGCTATTATGATTGCTGGACGGCGAAATTATCTTCCTCTGGACAGTGGCAATGGGCCCAAGCACTTCGTGGCAATGGAGACTATGATGGAGTTACAGTCAATACACTGGATGTTGTTTATGGCACATCCATCACAACTGACTCAAACAATAATCCAATCATTGGCGGGTGGTTCTTGGGTAATACAGATGTTGGTGTTGCTGCAGATACTGGTGCACAAGATGGTACTGATATCGAGGTTTTTGTCGCCAAATACAGTAATACAGGTAATCTTCAATGGACAGAGGTTGCCCGTGGTCAAGGTAGTCAAGAAATCAACACCATGACAGTAGATAGCAATAACGATGTCTGGGTTGCCACTACTTTTGAGGTTAGTATGACTTTCGGTAGTGTAGTAGCAAATGCAGGGATTAACGAGATCCCTATGGGGATTGCCAAAATAAGTCAGTCTGGCACTTGGCAATCAGCCTATGCGACAACTGGAAGCGGGCAACCATTTGCTACAGATTTCACCATGGATAATCAAAATAATCTATTGATTTCTGGTGCTTTTACTGGCAGCATAAACCTAGGGAATCAATTAACTAGCGCGGGCCAGAATGATGCGTTCATTGCCAGTATGAGCTCATCCGGCAGTTGGAACTGGGCAAAATCAGTTGGCGGTGCTAGTTATGATTCAGGAAGTGGGGTTGAATTTGACAGTAATACTGGTTATGCAATACTAGGATTATTCTCACAGAGCAGTTTTAGTTTTGGTAGTCAGTCATTTACCACTCGTGGATATAATGACTCAGTCGTGGTTACTTTTACCAGTAGTGGTAATCCTGTTGCTTTGTTTGATGCCGGAAGTACTTTGGATGATGCCATCACTGGAATATCACTCATGTCGAATGGTGCTCTAGTAGTTGCCGGCAATTATAACGGAACAATTGACTTTGGAAGTTCGAGTGCTGCTAGCCAATCAACCTCAGTTCTGATACCATATGTGTGGGTTACAGAAACAATTGCGGTCCTCGACGCTGACGGCGATGGAGTTGCTGACGATGATGATAATTGTCCTAATACAGCAAATCCCGGGCAAGAGAATACTGATCAGGATTCAGAAGGTGATGCTTGTGATTCAGATGATGATAATGATGGTATAACAGATAATTTCCCTGACAATTGTCCAAGAAACAGTCAAACAGGTTGGACCAGCACCAGAGATTTCGACAACCCCGCTAGTTCAACAGATTGGGATAATGATGGTTGTAAAGATGACCATCCTGAAGATTTAGATGACGATAATGATGGAATACTCGATGTAGATGATAACTGTCCCAGAACCTCATACAATCCCCCACGTCCGACATGGGTTTCTGATTTGGCTACTGACATGGATGGCGACGGTTGTCGTGACAGTGATGAAGACATCAATGACGACGGAGATGCGTTTGACGATTCATTTGATGACTGCCCAACCTACTATGGGACCTCAACACAAGGCGAGCAGGGATGTGCAGATTCTGACGGTGACACATGGTCAGATGATACGGATACCTGCCCGCTGCAATTCGGTAATTCCTCTGCCAATGGGAAGGTCGGCTGTCTGGATAGTGACGGTGACGGCTGGGCCAATGTTGATGATGCATTTGATTATGAACCAACACAATGGCTAGACTCTGACGGTGATGGCTTCGGTGACAATCCTGATGGTGTGAATGCCGACGACTGTATCGACACATCCGGCGATTCAATATTTGACCGGCAAGGCTGCTTTGATTTTGATGAAGATGGTTACTCTAATCCAGATGAAATGTGGGATGAGGGTAATGGAGCTGATGCATTCCCACAAAATCCAGACCAATGGTCAGATTTTGATGGCGATGGCTTGGGTGATAATTGGGGTAACTCAACGTGGATAGATCGACCGGAGAGTTGGCCGGGTGAATATGTTGAATCAGTTAAGCAAAATGAGCAAGACGCATGTCCTTTCCAAGCGGGGAATTCAAATCAGCAAGGCATTTATGGCTGTCCAGACTTTGATGGTGATGGCTGGTCAGATGTTTTGGATGTTTTCGTGCAAGAAGCAAGCCAATGGTTGGACACCGACGGTGATGGTTTTGGTGATAATCTAGATGGTTTCAACGGTGATTACTGTCCGAATATCCCTGGAGAATCTATCCAAGATAGAAAAGGGTGCATTGATACCGATGGCGATGGTTATTCGAACATAGATGAATTTTGGACCAGATATAGTGGCGGTGATGTATACCCACAAGACCCTGCTCAATGGGCAGACTCCGACGGTGACGGCTTTGGTGATAACCCAGGAACTGCTATCTCGGACGATTGTATCGACATCGCTGGTGACTCAACGATAGATAGACAGGGTTGTCCAGATTTTGACTCTGATGGTTATTCCGACCCTACTGCAAATTGGAATACAAGCATGGGTGCCGATGCTTGTTCAACGGTAATTGGCAACTCAACAAATGATAGATTTGGCTGTTTCGACAGCGACGGAGATGGTTACTCAAACAAAGATAGTGATTGGGGATATTCGGATGGTGCTGATGGTTATCCTGACGACCCACTACGATGGGGACCACCACCCTCGGCTGAAAGTAGTTCATTAGCTACAATATCTATCGCCGGCGGTGGAGTACTAATCTTGGTAATTCTCGGGGTTTTGCTGTTCGTGAGGAATCAGCGAAGAAATGAACGGTTTGATACCAGTAAAATGAATTATCAGTCCAACATAGTAGGCTATAATCAGGTCCAACAACAAGTCATGCAGCAACAAAATATCCCAACAAATCAGGCCGTTCAGGGTTACAGTCAACAGCCAATCCAAGCAGACCCAGCGCGCGAATATTACCAAAACTTGGTCAATCAGGGCTACCCACACGAACATGCAGTTGCTTATACGCAACAGTATTTTCCCGGATTTGTTGGCTAGGGTAGAACTTATTGTTGATTCAAGTCAAAACTTCTAACAATCTATCTTGTTCGGCGGCCATACGCAATTCCATCGCAATTCTGCGGCCGCTGGACATTGGCATCCTCCACGTTGCGTTACCATATGGATGACCAACATTAACGTGAACGTTAGTTCCTCCACCTAATCTTGGTGCAACATCATAAATATAGTAATTCATATCCTTGTCAATGCAGGTTTGCAAACAGAATGGTCCGATTATTCCAGGCTCATAATGCTCCTTGCTGGCCTTAATGAATTTTTCACCAAGTTCGAACGCTTTCTCCAGTAGTGATTCTCTGATAGTTGCTGTGTTATGTCCTACTACAGTCATCTCAGGGATTTGTTGATGTAACGGCATGGTCATTTGTTGTGGTGCAGGTAATCTCACATGTCCATCAAGCGATGATTCAAATCGCCAGTCAACACCTAATAATTCCAATTTTTCTCCCTCTTCAGCTAGCGGACTGTAAAAGAAATTTAGATTAAACACAGGACCAATCACATACCGCTCAATTCTTGCTCCGTCAAGCGAAGCTTGATCTATTACCCCATTTTTTAATAATGCAGCAGATTTTTCGGCGTATTCCTCGTATGAAGCACAGGTAAAGAATCCCCGCTCAAGTTTCTTTTGGGCGTGGTGAAGTTTTACTATAACTAGGCAATCGATATCTTCGGGGTTATCTATCGCCTCAGGAAAAGGTAGTCCGGCTTTTTCTAAAATCCAGTAATAATCCTGTTCTTCAGTTCTTTCTTCCATTCTAAGCATATTTCTAGAACCAAATAATGGGACATGAAAATTATTCTCTACATCATCAATAGTAGAATAAGAAGTAAATGAGCGATTAGGTATGTATACGACGTTTCGCTTGCGCATTTCCTTCTGCATTGATTCATTCATGACATCATTGAAGGATGGCATAATGATTGTTTTATCCACCATTCCTCGCTTGACTCTGCCAGAATTAGTTCTGTGGGTCTTGAAATAGTTCGCATAAGTTTTGTGTCTACCTTCTTTACAGTAAGCGACCGTAGGAAACCCTTCTTCTATCGCACCGTCGCAGATATCTAACGCTGAGTGGGACGCAGTCATACCTATGCGCAGTTTCATTCGGTCGTAATCTTCGACGATTTTTGCGATATCGTCCTTGTCTATCATAACGGAACCCCAATATTGCTTTGATTATTGTAGTATTTGATTTTTAATGCTAATCGAACTTCTGTAGTTGCATCAACTCTTCTGTTGATAGCGTGTCGCCTGACATCAGTTTAGTCATCAAATCTTGCACTTCCACTCTCGCTTCTGATTTTCCTTTACCGGAGTCATTACCTTCCATGGCAGAAATCATGTCTTGTATGGAATGCAAACATCGTAATGACACAATGTAGAGATGGTGCGCCTTGTCAGCCTCTTTCTTTGATTTGCGCAATTCTCTGTGGCAGGATTCGGCTTTCTCTCTCTGCTTATCTACCTCTTTGTTCCACTGCAGCATCAATTCGTGAGCCTCCTGGGCGGCATTAGCGGCTTGTTGAACTTCTTCATGAGCAGCCTCTTGTTCTGAAAGTGCGGCCTTGAGTTCATCTCTGAGACCTTTCATGTCTTCGTTACTATCATCAATCGATGTCATCTGTTTTAGTTTTGAACTAATCTCCTTCATCCGTTTCATGACTTTTTTCTCATTTTTTCCTGTGTGTCTACCTTGCTCAAATTCTCTCTCAAGGCGGTCAAGTTCTCGTCTTAGTTGGTGCGACGTTACTGGTCTCTGACCGCGCTTGCCCCGATTATTATCCTGTTCGACAGGACCTCTAGATGATTCAATTCGCGATTTTACTTCTTTGACTTTTTTGTTAGCGTCTTGTCTAAGGACTTTCTTGTCTCGTACAATTTCATTCATTTGTTCGCGAATATCACGCTGCTCGCGAACTTGGACAATTAGTTCTTTGACCTCGGCATTAAGTTCGTTCCTGGCGGTAGAGTGGGTTTTCGACTTCTTGTTCCATTCGTCTCTTGTCTCGCGGAATTTTGTTGCTTTTTCATTTACCATATTCTTTTTTTGTCCAAGAATTTGATTTATTTCACTCATTGCAATACTCACCTTGCGTGCAAAGTTCCCACCTTACACTGTTATGGCGAACTATATCCCACATTTAATGCTTGATATGGTTACATAATAACTAAAATTTGGTCTCTATCGTTGCTTTGAGTGTAGATAATTGTCTAAACGAGATACTGCACTGTCTATTTCTTGTCTAACTTGGCCAAGATTGGATTGAGAATCGCAACCCACAATCAATATGTTATCACCGGTCAGACGGTTGACAATCAGAATTAACGATTCAGTAATTATTGATGTTTGCTGAAATTCATCTGATATGTAGTGAATTTCAGCTAATTTAGCGTGCATATTTTTGGTTTTATCGTCGTCTGGACGCGCGGCAATGATAAAACCATTATCG
>Ga0160422_10001320_pt1 | contig 15538 bp, 12 predicted proteins | sample Fk160mmetaG_FD_108192 | JGI IMG/M metagenome (GOLD analysis project Ga0160422, IMG submission 108192) | Marine microbial communities from the Central Pacific Ocean - Fk160115 60m metaG | ecosystem: Environmental > Aquatic > Marine > Oceanic > Photic zone | place: The Central Pacific Ocean... | reverse complement strand
GCGGCATGTAGCGTAAAATTAGATCCCGCCATCATAGTTGAATGCATTGAGTCGGCAGATTCATATGCCGCCTGCGCATCCTCAATTTTAGAAGCAGTTAATGAGCCTCCGCACCTGAAAGGCAAACCCACTCGTCGAGCAAGCTGGCCAATTACGTAGTTAGATAAAACAGGTTCTGGCATTCCAAAAGTGGGAGCACCCGACTTTAGTGACATTGATGATAGAAAGCTGCCCATAACAAAAGGCGACCCCTTGCGTACTAGCTGGGCAAATGCACAACAAACCATTGCTTCAGCCATTGATTGAGCAATTGCCGCCATTGTACTTACTGGACCCATTGCACCAGATAGAATAAAGGGAGTTACAACCATAGCTTGACCACGGCCAGAATATACCTGGATAGCCTCTGAGGCTACTTTGTCTACAAGTAAGGGTGAGTTTGTATTTACGTTAGCCATAATACAGACATCACTATTTACCTTATCAGATCCAAAGACAATTTCCACCATATCAATTGTATCTTGAGCGCGGCTTTTTTCCGTTATTGCCCCCAAGTGCGGTTTGTCAGAAAGTGTCATGTGCGCCAGCAACATATCTAAGTGACGTTGGCTTACCGGGATATCTGTTGGCTCTGCAATTACAAAAGATCCGTGATGAAGATTTGGATGCATAAATGTTAATTTCACCAAACTCTTAAAATCATCTAATTTAGCATATCTACGACCATCTTTCATATCGCGCACAAAAGGTGCACCGTAAATTGGGGCAAAAACTTGGTTTACTCCCCCAATGGTTACTGAGCGTTTCGGATTCCTAGCGTGTTGAGTAAACTCGCTGGGCGCAGTAGAACACAGTTGCCGGATCCAATTTGCATCAGCTCGAATAAGATCTTGATACTCTCCGCAAGGTTTGACCCCCGCCCTTTTCCAGATACTTAAAGCAGCAGGATCATCACGGAAAGCTATGCCTATATTTTCGATAAGCCAGTCTACCTGCCCTTCAATTATTTCTAACTTGTCCTCATCAAGTATATCAAAAAAAGGGATACTACGTTTAATATATGGGGATGCACCTCCAAAAATTTCTTTGTCGTTCCTTCGCTCAGACCGCCTGCGCCTGTTCATAAATATGCTCCATCTGATCTGCACAGTCTAATCGTTAAAACTAGATTTTTTATTTTTAATTTTAGATCGTCATCAACTACGAAGTTTTTCATTTTTAGGATCATAAGGACTATCGGAAGTTACAACAGCGTTCCATAAGGTATTCTGAATTTTAACCTTCAGCCTTTTACCCTCAACTGCAAAAATTGGATTTACGTAACCCATAGCTATTGATTTCTCAAAAACAACAGAATAACCGCCAGAGGTTAATCTTCCAATCCGTTTGGTTCCATCTTCAGCATACAGTGCCTCGCGACCCCATGGATCTGAATCCTCCGGCCCGTCAATAAGTAGAGTAACACATTTTGACCTTATACCTATCTTTTCCATTTGCGCCTTACCATTGAAGTCCTTTGACATATCCACAAACCGTGGCAGATCGGCCTCTAAGGGCGTAGCATCCCTGCCTAATTCTGTGCCAAATGCTCGATATGATTTTTCTTGACGCAACCAATTTTGAGCTCTAGCTCCAACCGATTTCAAATCATATTTCTCTCCAGTACTATGTAAGAGATCAAACAGATAATTTTGCATTTCTATTGGATGATGTAATTCCCAACCTAATTCGCCGGTGTATGAAACTCTTACTGCATTTACCGGACACATACCTAACTCAACTCTTTTACAACTAAGCCAAGGAAACCGCTCATTTGATAAAGCTGTATCTTGGTCTTCGTCCCCGACAATTTGGGATAAAAAATCACGGGAGTTAGGCCCAGCTACAGCAAAAACACCCCATTGTGATGTGACATCATGTATTTCAATATAACCAAATTCAGATGATTTATCTTCGGCAGATTTACGCAAGTGGTCAGCATCGTAGTCCGTCCAAGCCCCCGCCGAAACAAGATAAAACTCATCTTCCTTCAACCTAACTATCGTATATTCAGTCCGCGTTGTACCGGCATTTGTTAAGGCATAAGTTAAATTTATACGACCAACCTTTGGTAGTTTGTTACAAGTAAACCAATCCAAAAAGCGCAATGCCCCGGGACCTTTAACAAGGTGTTTAGTGAACGCAGTAGCATCAATTATTCCGACGCCATTTCTGATTGCACTTGCTTCTGCAAGAGCATATTCCCACCACGCGCCTCGACGAAAACTCCTTGCGTTATGGTCAAAATTGTCGTCTGCATCGCACGGGCCAAAATAATTTGGACGCTCCCAACCATTTACTTGACCAAACTGCGCACCCAGCTTTCTCTGGCGTTCATAGGATGGAGAGGTTCTTAGAGGCCTGCATGCTTGTCTCTCCTCATCAGGATGGTGCAAAATATAAACATGCTCATAACATTCTTCATTTTTTCTAGCCGCGTATTCAGTTGTCATCCATTTGCCGTATCGCTTGGGATCTAGCGAAGCCATGTCAATTTCAGCCTCACCCTCTATCATCATCTGCGCTAAATAATAGCCTGTTCCACCAGCCGCTGTGATACCAAAACTAAATCCTTCAGCAAGCCAAAGGTTTCGCAAACCAGGTGCTGGGCCAACAAGAGGATTTCCATCAGGCGTATAACATATTGGTCCATTAAAATCGTCTTTTAGACCAACGTTTTCAGTAGATGGTATTCTGTGTAGCATTGACAAATATTCTTGCTCAATGCGGTCTAAATCTAGAGGGAATAGATCAGCTCTAAAACTATTTGGCACACCATACTCAAAACGAGCCGGTGCATTTTTTTCATAGGGCCCTAGTATCCAGCCACCTCGCTCCTCACGCACATACCATTTTGCGTCAGCATCCCGTAGCACTGGGTGCTCTGAATTGCCTAGCTTCCTAAATTTAACCAGTTCTTTGTCAGGCTCCGTAACAATGAATTGATGTTCAACTGGTATTGCAGGAATCTTAATTCCTAGTAAAGCTGCAGTTCTTTGTGCATGATTTCCCGTAGCAGTAACCACATGCTCTGCAGTGAAGGTAAATTTTTCTTCACTCTGTACTAAGTTACCACCCTTCTCAACCATTCGAGTACAAAGAATTTCCCACTCGGAGCCTTTCCAACTATAGGAATCAACCTGAAGTTTACGCTCAATTGATACCCCTCTTTGCCTAGCGCCCTTTGCCATGGCCATTGTTACGTCAGCAGGATTTATATAACCATCTGTTGGATGGTATATAGCTCCAATTAAATCTTCCGTTCTTACTAAAGGCCAGCGATCTTTAATTTGGTTTGGAGTCATCCATTCAAATGGAACACCACAAGTTTCAGCTGTAGAGGCATACAACATATACTCGTCCATTCGCTCCTGACCTTGGGCCATACGAAGATTCCCAACCACAGAGAACCCTGCGTTTAATCCAGTTTCAGCTTCAAGCGTCTTGTAAAACTCAACAGAATATTGATGAATGTGAGTTGTTGCATAAGACATATTAAAGAGAGGGAGGAGACCTGCGGCGTGCCATGTTGACCCAGATGTTAATTCATCACGCTCCAATAGCACTACATCATTCCAGCCCGCTTTGGCTAAATGATAGGCAATTGATGTTCCGACAGCTCCACCACCTACTACAACTGCTTTGACATGAGTCTTCATTGTTTTCTCCTACCGGTAACAGTTTTTTATCATTATTTTATTTTACCACCGAACCCAGCCGACATTAAAAATCAAAAATACGACGTTTGACCTTTTATTTTTAGATGTCTAATTATCATTAGCTAAGTATTTATTTCCAATAATATTAATTACTTACGGGGATACAAAATTATCTATTTGTTGGTAGAATAAACTTTATCTAAATGCAGTTGAAGCGTATAAGATTATTGCTAAGAGTTACTATAGAATCAGACATCATTGAATTTTACTAATAAAGGCACGGACTTATGGTTGGTTTATCAAGCATCACCGGTATTTTATCTCAGGATATGGCAATAGACTTGGGCACTGCAAATACATTGGTTTATGTGAAAGGCAGAGGTGTAATCTTGTCTGAGCCATCAGTAGTCGCATATCATGTAAAGGACGGTGGGAAGAAAGTTTTAGCCGTGGGAGAAGATGCCAAATTAATGCTGGGCCGTACGCCAGGTAGCATTGAAGCGATACGCCCCATGAGAGAGGGTGTAATAGCAGATTTTGATGTGGCCGAAGAAATGATAAAACATTTTATAAGGAAAGTGCATAAAAGATCTACATTTTCAAAACCAAAAATTATAGTATGCGTTCCCCACGGAGCAACTCCTGTGGAAAAACGAGCCATACGTCAATCAGTTCTGTCCGCAGGCGCAAGGAAAGCAGGATTAATCGCGGAACCTATTGCCGCAGCGATCGGGGCAGGCATGCCAATAACTGATCCAACAGGCAATATGGTTGTAGATGTAGGTGGAGGAACAACCGAAGTTGCGGTACTATCATTGGGCGACATAGTTTATGCCAGATCTATTCGAGTTGGTGGTGACAGAATGGATGAAAGTATTATAAATTATCTTCGAAGACACCATAATTTACTTGTTGGGGAAAGCACGGCGGAACGTATAAAAACGTCAATTGGGACAGCACGCGTTCCAGACGATGCACGAGGGTCATCCATGATGATTAGGGGACGTGACATATTAAACGGGATTCCAAAAGAAATTGAAATCACCCAATTACATGTAGCAGAAGCTTTAACTGAACCTGTCCAACAAATTTGCGAAGCTGTAATGACCGCATTGGAGACAACACCACCCGATCTAGCAGCAGATATTGTGGACCGCGGTGTCATGCTTACTGGCGGCGGGGCGTTGCTTGGGGACTTAGACCTGGCACTTCGAGAAAGAACAGGGCTTGCTATTTCAGTAGCTGATCAAAGCCTGAACTGTGTAGCTTTAGGTACTGGAAAAGCGTTAGAATTTGAAAAACAATTAAGACATGCAATAGATTACGATAGTTAAATAGAGTAAATTCATCTTTTGAATAATGATCGCCAGACTCAGACTGACTACTTTGCTCCTCTTCGCAGGTTAATAACCGTTTTCTTGATTCTAGTTCTCTTTGGGCTTTTTGTAGTATGGAGGATCGATAATCCGCGAGTTGAGAAACTTAGAGCTCTAGTGATTGATACCTTCGTTCCTAATTTTGAATGGATATTGCGCCCAATGACGTCTGTCGTAAAACTTGCACAGGATTACCAAAGTTATGAAAAACTACTAGAGCAAAATAAAGAATTAAGAAGAGAACTGCAGCAAATGAAAAGCTGGAAAGAAGCAGCCTTGCAATTAGAACAAGAAAATGCGCGTTTATTAGATCTTAACAAGCTGAGACTTGATAGCAAACTAACTCATGTTAGTGGCATCGTTATAGCAGACAGCGGGTCTCCTTTTCGTCAGTCAGTTTTATTAAACATTGGGTCTCGAGATGGTATACAAGATGGTTGGGCTGCGATGGATGGTTTAGGTTTGGTCGGTCGTATTTCGGGTGTTGGTTCTTCAACAAGTCGCGTTATACTACTGACAGACAACGCAAGTCAGATACCTGTTATCCTTCAGCCTTCTGGACAGCGCGCGATACTTATGGGCGACAATTCATTTGCTCCTCCAGTAGAATTTATCGAAAATGTTGACCTAGTTAGGCCTGGCGATAGAATTGTTACATCTGGCGGAGAAGGTGTGCTACCAGCTGGACTTCTGGTTGGGGCTCTCGCCATGGACCCGAATGGCAGACTAAGAGCAAGATTAGCAGCAGACTACGAACGGTTAGAGTTCCTGAAAGTGCTGCGTGATTATGGTACAGAAAAAATTGAAAGCTTTGGAAGTTTATTAAAATCGAAAGAAATGTCACCTAAAGTATCTATCGCTACAGAGCCTGCTGAAACATTAAATGAGGCGTCCGATGAGTAACATTCCAAGCGAACGCATATGGATTTACCGCAGTATATTTATAGCAGTCGCTATTTTTCTTATGTTGGTCAACCTCATGCCACTACAAACGACACCTCAAAGCTGGCCTTGGCCAAATATTCTGTTGCTCTTAATATTCTGCTGGTCACTTAGGGAGCCAAATTTTGTACCAATTCCACTAATTATAGCTGTACTACTTTTCCAAGATTTTTTGCTGCATCGCCCTCCAGGCTTATTTTCGGGAATAAGTGTTATTATACTAATTTGGATAAAGGCGATAACAGCTAGTTCTGACGATAAATCATTTCTAGCTGAGTGGGTTCGTGTATCATTGGCTTTTGTTGCTATTACATTAGTCTACCATTTGATACTTTCAATATCATTTGTTAATACAACTGAACTCAGAATTATCTTAATTCAAACGATATTTAATATATCGATATATCCGTTTATTGTTCTGGTTTCTCATTATATATTTCGTGTTAAAAGACCATACTTTACCCGGAGTGGTCGTGTAATCTAGAGACTTAAAAATGTGGCAGAAGTCAAATATAGTTTCATATCGACATTTTCGCACAGCAAGGCGTGGCTTATTAATTGGTGGTCTTCAGCTTGGCTTTTGTGGATTATTAGCTTGGCGTATGCACCATCTTCAAGTTGATAAAGCGGAGAGCTTTAGACTAGTTGCAGATGAAAACAGGATAAACCTCAGACTGATCCCAAACCAAAGAGGTGAAATATATGATAGGAATGGAATTAAATTAGCAGGAAACGAAGCAAGTTACAGTATAACGATGGTTGCAGAAGATGCAGGTGATATAGATTTAATTTTAAAGCGTCTTTCAAAACTAATAAATTTATCACCTGAAGATATAGATCGTTCTAAGACAGAGCTCGAACAAAGTGCAAAATTTTTACCTGTAACAATCGTGGATAGGCTAGAAAGAGAGGATATTGAAAAAATTGCATTCAATTCACCAATGCTGCCAGGTGTCAATCCAGAAATTACCTTTTCAAGAACCTATCCTTTGGGTGAAATTTTTGCGCATGTTGTCGGATATGTAGGCCCAGTGAGTAGCCGTGATTTAGAATTAAGAAAAGATCCTGATCCGCTCTTGAGAATACCTAGGTTTCAAATTGGTAAGGTAGGCGTCGAGAGAGAATTAGAGACTACTCTTCGCGGTAAAGCAGGAACTAAACGGGTAGAAGTAAATGCACTTGGTCGAGTGATGCGAGAAATAGAGCGAAAAGAAGGTTCTAAAGGGGCCAATTTAAAACTCACTTTGGATACAAGTTTACAAGCATATGTAAGGGCAAGACTAGGGAATGAAAGTGCATCCGTAGTTGTTATGGATTGTAACAGTGGGGAAATTTTGGCGATTTGCTCTTCTCCTGCTTATGATCCAAATAAATTTGTACGTGGTATTTCTTTTAATGATTACGGGATATTACGAGACGACAACCATAGACCATTAGCTTCAAAGACAGTACAAGATGCATATCCACCTGGGTCTACGTTCAAAATGGTTACAATCCTTGCAGCACTTGAGGCAGGAATTATAAATCATCGAGAAAAAATTAGATGTAGTGGACATGTAGAAGTATCAAACCGAAAATTTCATTGTTGGAAGCGTGACGGCCACGGCAACGTAGACTTAATAAAATCTCTCAGAGAGAGTTGTGACGTTTATTATTATGAATTAGCTCAGAAAATAGGCATTGGAAAGATTGCCGAAGTAGCCCGTATTCTAGGTCTAGGCCAATCGTTTGATATTGAAATGTCTGCCGTAACATCAGGCATAGTACCAGACAAGCTTTGGAAGCTGGATACACGATCGAGAGAGTGGGTTGTTGGTGATACTATCAACGCATCAATAGGTCAGGGATATGTGCTATCATCCCCACTACAGCTTGCAGTCATGATTGCCCGCATCGCAACGGGCAACGAAATTTTACCGAAACTAATTAAGTCCATAAATGGGGTCGAGGCTAATAAAGTGCCAAATAAGTTAAATTTAAGTAAAAATAACTTAAATCTTATAAGAAGAGCTCTTTTTGAAGTTACGAACGATGAAAGAGGTACAGCATATGACTCACGAGTTTTGGATAAAAAAAGTCAAATTATAGGAAAATCTGGTACATCACAAGTTAGGAACATTTCTGCAAATGAAAGGACATTAGGTGTTTTGGAAAACAAAGATCTGCCGTGGGAACAACGTGACCATGCTTTGTTTGTAAATTATGCGCCATACGATGATCCAAAAATTGCAGTATCAGTTGTTGTAGAACATGGTGGAAGCGGATCGACGGTCGCAGCACCCATTGCTAGGGATATAACACTTCAAGCCATTTACCGGGGTACCCCTCCAATAACTGCATACCCTATAGAAGATCGCGCGAGAATTTATAATCAGCAACGTGACTTGAAGAAATTGATGCCAAAAACGATAAAGTCATCGAAAGTCCAAGCATGAGCTACCTTGAATATCGAGTTAAAACGATACCAACTGGCTGGAAAAAAGTCCTATTCATGAACTGGGGCTTGGTTTCTTTAATAATTGGGGCTGCATTTTCCGGGTTTGCAATGCTTATCTCAGTTGCGGGCGGGAATATTGAACCATGGGCAATAGCTCAAATTCAGAGATTTTCATTTGGCTTGTTAGCAATGTTTATTATTGCAATGACGCCCATTTGGATTTGGCGGAACGTTTCAGTTCCAATTTATATGCTTGCTATTGTGTTACTTCTACTGGTCGAATTCTTAGGAAACACTGGGATGGGTGCTCAAAGATGGATAAACTTAGGGTTTATCAATTTACAACCATCCGAGGTAACAAAAATAGCATTAGTGATGCTAATGGCAGCTTTCTATGATTGGCTTCCTGCTGATAAAGTGTCAAAACCACTTTGGGTCTTAGTTCCAATAGCTTTCATATCTTTACCAGTTTTGCTCGTTCTGCAACAACCTGATCTTGGCACTTCAATACTGTTACTTATCTCAGGTATAACAGTAATGTTTCTTGCGGGCGTCCACTGGGTTTATTTTGGAACGGTAATAGCATTCTCGGGTGGTTTTGTGCTAGCTCTTTTCAAAAGCAGAGGAACAGAATGGCAGTTGCTACAGGACTACCAGTTTTCAAGGATTGATACATTTTTGAACCCCGAAAGTGATCCTTTGGGCGCAGGATATCACATTAGTCAATCAAAAATTGCTTTAGGCTCAGGAGGCTGGACTGGTAGGGGATACATGGAAGGAACACAATCTCGCTTAAATTTTCTACCTGAGAAACACACAGATTTTATATTCACGACTATTGCCGAAGAGCTTGGCTTCATTGGGACCATCTCGATTCTGGCAATTTATGTAGGAATTATGGTTTTTTGTCTGCACTCTGCATTGAGACACAGAGAGAGGTTTTCATCGCTTTTAACACTTGGCCTAACAATGACCTTTTTCTTATTTTTTGCAGTAAATATGTCTATGGTGATGGGCTTGGCGCCAGTTGTGGGTGTACCCTTGCCTTTAATTAGTTATGGGGGATCTGCTATGCTTGTTCTTATGGGTGCTTTTGGCTTAATTCAATCAGCTCACGTCCACAGACCTAGAGGCAACGCATGACACTGAAAATTTTATTTTCAGCAAGCAAAAAAGATTGGAGCGAGTATAAAGCACCATTAGAAGATGCGTTTTCTTCGGTATCCCTAGATTATGATTTGAAAACAAGTTTTGCCCCAAGCGAAGTGGATTACATCATCTATGCCCCAAGCAGCTCACTTCAGGATTTTTCACCATACACATCCCTAAAAGCAGTTTTGAACTTATGGGCTGGAGTTGAGGGAATAGCATTCAATAAAACACTTAAGGTGCCGCTGGCGCGAATGGTCGACCCCGGTTTAACCAGTGGAATGGTAGAATGGGTTACCGGTCACACCTTACGTCACCATCTTGGAATCGATAGACATATTCATGGACAAGATGGTGTATGGCGTTCATATGTGCCGCCATTAGCACAAGACCGTGTTGTAACGATATTAGGACTTGGCACTCTAGGAAGTGCATGCGGAAAAGCTCTAAGTAGTCTTGGCTTCAATGTTCGCGGATGGTCAAGAAGAAAAAAATCTATATATGGTATTTCCTGCTTTTATGGTAGTGAGCAACTCAATTTATCTCTGACAGACGCCGACATAGTCATTCTACTACTCCCAGACACGCCACCAACCCAAAATATTTTAAATCACCATACGCTTAATTTAACAAAAAAAGGTGCTGTTGTACTAAACCCTGGTAGAGGTCCTCTGATTGATGATGACGCCTTGATAGCCGCATTAGACAGTGGTCAACTTGAACACGCCACTTTAGACGTGTTCAGAACTGAACCATTACCTGAAAATCACAGATATTGGTCTCATAAAAAAGTGACAGTCGTACCTCATAAAGCCTCCGAGACGAGACCCAAAACATCATCCGAAGTCATTGCGAGAAATATAAAAAGAGCAGAAAATGGTCAAGAGTTACTACATTTAGTAGATAGAGAGACTGGTTATTGAATGTGGGAAAATATCAACATATGGTTGTCAAAGTGGTTTTAATGTTGTTGTGTGTTTATTTTAAAGCTTCTTGCAAACTTTACAAATATCATTCTATCAAAATTTATAAGAGCAATTTAAATGGTTCGAATTTTCTTAATACGCCATGGGCAGGCAAACTCAGAAGCTAAAGATGAAGTATCTTATGACAGGCTAAGCTCGTTAGGTAAAACACAAGCTGGCTGGCTTGGACAGTATTTTAAGAAAAATGAATTCAACTTCGATGCTTGCTTTAGTGGTACACTTATTCGTCAAAAAGATACTGCGAATTTATTAGAGACACACAAGACCAAAGAAATAATAAGAGATCCGAGGTTAAACGAGATCGAGTACTACACCCTGTCCACACTTGTGAAGCAACAATTTGACAAACGGCCACCAAAATCTGGTCTAGATTTTGAGAAGCACTTTGAGTTCATTATGTCAAAATGGAAGGCCAACGAAATAGAGAATACCCCGGAATCTTACGTTGATTTTGTGGAAAGGGTATCCGAAGTTTTTGAGATCCTTAAAAATAGTGGAGATTGTATATTAGCAGTTACTTCAGGCGGGATTATAGCGAAAGCACTTCAAAATTTCTTAGGTTTGAGTGATAAAGTGATGATAAAGTTCCTATTGGCTTCAAGGAACACGGGCGTAACAATTCTTAATTACTCAAATGGTCAATTTAACGTAGAACAAGTAAACGCTCTACCGCATTTGGATCATTCAAGCAGAATTAAATCCCGAACATATTTCTGATACTCCAAGAAACGAGCTTCTAAATGACACATATTTTGGTAAGAGCAGAATGCAGAGACAATGAAAAACGGGTTGGTATTACACCATTAGAAGCTAAAAACCTTCTAAAAATGGGAATTAACGTTTCAATTGAAGATAGTAATTCACGAATTATTCCTATTTCAAATTATCGTGATGTAGGGTGCAAAATTGTCGAAGAAAATAGTTGGCCAAATGCAGCTTTGGATACAATAATATTTGGTTTAAAGGAATTACCTGCGTATCCTTTCCCACTAAAACATCGACATATTATGTTTGGTCACGCATTTAAGGATCAACCAACAGCTCAAAATTTACTCAACAGATTCAAAGTTGGTGGCGGTGCTCTTTATGATATTGAATACTTAGTCGGCCCTACTGGCAAAAGGGTAGCTGCATTCGGTTACTGGGCTGGATATGCTGGCGCAGCCGTAACCATATCATGCTGGGTTTCTCAAAAAACAAATAAAAACCCAAAAAAACTTTCTACATATCGAGATAAAAATAGCTTGGAAGAACAAATAAAAAGTGAATTAGAAAAGAACGAGCTATTACCAAGAAATGCGATCGTTATTGGTTCCCTTGGCCGAGTTGGTAGCGGTGTTATAGACTTGTGCGAAAAGATGAATATCGAGACAACAAAGTGGGATGTTACAGAGACTACTACGAAGGAGAATTTCTCAGAGATCTTGAACCATGATTTGTTCTTCAATTGTGTAGTTTCAAATAAAGAAACTCCAACCTTCATTTCAGAAGAAACAATTCAAAATGGCCAAAAGCTCAGCATAATTGGAGATATAGCTTGTGATCCAGGTAGTATGAACAATCCAGTCGCCATATATAAAGATGTTACGACCTGGTCAGAGCCAGTAACTCGAGTGAGTGAAAATCCTATTTTAGACGTGATGGCAATCGATAACCTACCTTCACTACTACCCCTAGAAAGCTCGATAGATTTTGCATCTCAGCTGTTGCCAAGTTTAATGGAAATAAACAGAATAAACGAAGGTGTATGGTTGCGAGCATATCAAACTTATTTGGATAATATGGAGCGAATATAAAATGACAGTTCATTGGTGTGGGACAGGTTTATCAGCAATTCCAGGCCTACGAAGACTTATAAAAGATGGATATGAGGTGGTTGTTTGGAACAGAACTCTTGAAAAGGCTACTCAAGCCGTTGGCGACATTACAAATAGCATTAGAGTATTTGATAAAGTCTCACTTCAAGAGTCTCTAAAAGAAAATGACATTATAGTATCGATGCTCCCCGCATATTGGCATGTGCCTTTAGCCTTATTAGCATTATCAGAAAAGGCACATTTTGTGAGCTCTTCCTACATAGCACCTGAGATGCGAATACTTGACAGTAAATTTAAAAAAGCAAATCTAGTTTGTATTAATGAGGTAGGATTAGATCCCGGAATTGATCATTTAATGGCTCACAAACTGGTTGCCGATTATCGCCAGTCTAAACATTATCACATTGAAAATGAACTGAGCTTTCTTTCTTACTGTGGAGGTATTCCAAAATTTGAAAATGATTTTAAATACAAATTTAGTTGGTCTCCATTAGGAGTACTTAAAGCCCTTAAGTCACCTTCTAAATCATTACGTAATTTCAAAGAGTTTAATGTAGAACGCCCATGGGACGCGATCTCATCTTATCAAGCACCATTAGAAAAAGCTGAAACATTTGAGGTCTACCCAAATAGAGATAGCCTACCTTTCATGGAGGATTACAAGTTTGATCCAGCTTGGATAGTAAAAGATTTTGTACGCGGAACGCTCCGCCTGAATGGGTGGAGCTCAGCATGGCAAGATATTTTCAGGGAAATAGAGGGATTAACCGGGAAAGCCGGCGATAATCGCTTGGAGGAAATGTCGGATCAATTCTGGAGTGAAAATGCTTATGAAAAGGATGAACCAGATAGAGTAGTTTTGTGTGTATCACTTAAAGCAGAAATGAGAAACTCAATCGAATGGCACAAGACATTTGTGATGGATGCATGGGGAGACTCTGAGGGGAGTGCGATGTCGAGGCTGGTATCGCAGCCGGTATCTCTTGCAGTTGAAGCCGTTTTGCAGAAAAAACTAGAAGCAGGGGTTCAAGCTGCTCCAAGTAACATAACAATAGTCAATGACTGGCTATCAAAAATTGATAGCTTGGCACAATACCTCAAAGTTATTCAGCATGACTGATACTAATTTTTAAACAGCTTTCGTTTAACTAAAAATTTTAAAGTATAACCAGTCAGGAAAATTTTTTATGATTTTACTTATTATCGAAAAAACTCGCGGAAATGACGACTGGAAACGATTGGATTTCATATGCATCACAGAAAATTGTGCGGCTTTTTCTGGTGTCATAACATAGATTTTTTTATAGGGATTTTTATCAGTTAGCCTAGTTTTAATATATCCAGGGTTCAAAAGCTGAACATCTATATTAAATTTGGCTAAATCTATTTTTAGTGTTTCTGCGAGAGACATCAGCCCTGCTTTTGAAGCACAATAGCCCACTGAGCCAGGCAAGCCACGATAGCCAGCAATACTTCCAGTTAATACAATGTGTCCAAATCCTTGGTTTGTAAATTTAGGAACCAAATGGCCTAAACACCTCATTGCTCCAACAAGATTTACATCGACCATTTCCTCTGCTTTTTCTATATCCCATGAAGACGCGTTAATATGCCAGTAGACACCCGATAAAAATACAAACCCATCTAAAGTTTTGGGTAATTTACTAAATGCTTTTCGAACGCTAGTTTCATCCGATACATCCATAGGTAAAACCGATGAATTTGGTCCAATTTCTTCAGCTAATTCAAGAAGCCGTTTTTCATTTCTTGCGGAAATAATCACTTGTGCACCTATCTTGGCTAGTTGTAATGCAAGGGCTCTACCCAAGCCTTCGCTTGCACCAACTACCCAATAAGTCTTATTCTGGAAGTCACGCATGAGAAATTTGCACCTCATCGCGCATAATTTTAAAAAGTAAAAAAATTGAGATGCATTTCAATATACAAGGTAAAACTGCATACCCGAAAGTAAGCGCTAATAGAGCATTTTCGGAATTTGGCCCACCTGAATTATAACCAAAAAGCTCCAGTAATGGGAGAGAAATAATTGCTGCAAAGGCTAAGGTTGCCTTTGAAACAAAGTTCCAAAGACTGAATCCAAGATCGGGTAATATGCTGCTGTTTTCGATCTGGCGAGCAAACAACACCGGTAATAGCGCAAGATCGGCCCCAACAGTTGCACCACTCAATAAACAAATGGCAGAAAAAATTAACCCATCACCCTCTGCTAAGAACGTTGCTCCAAAAAATGAAATGATTGATAAGAGCATAGATATTTTTAAAATTTTAAAGACGCCATGAACATCCGCCAATTTTGTCCAGAAGGGGGTAGCTACTGCAGCTGCCAAGAAAAATAATATTAGAAAAATTCCTGCCCAGTCAGTTGCGCCTAAACGGCTCTCAACAAAAAACAAAAAAAGAGTAGAACTGAGAGCAACGGGGCTTGAATTTACCAGTGCAAGAAATAGTAAATTTCTGATCTGTAAGTTTCTGGTTGCACTAAGCAAGCTAGAAAAGGAGCTGTTACTATCCTGAAAGGAATTAGAGGCTGGAAATTGAGACCAAACATGCATCAATGCTAGAATAGCTACGAGGCAGAAAAATATCGCGAACAGTTGATATCCATCAGCTGAAATAAATAGTAAAGTAGTGGGTAGAATCGCTGCAACACAAATCCCTAAAGTTGTTCCAACTTCACGCCATCGCGCTAACCGAATTTGATCTTTCGCTCCCAAATTTATTAAGCCCTGAGCATAAGAGCGAATGTATGCAAAGCTAAAACCTGAAAATACAAGAAAAAGTGAAATAGAAAACCACAGTGATGGTGATACCGGGCTATGTATTGCGAATAACATTATCATTCCAACACACATTGCAACTATTGATAATGCTATTGGTAACGCACCAAAGCGGGTAGTTTTTGATGCAATAAGCCCTAGTAGTGGATCCTGAAAAACATCAACAAGGCGCAAAAAAAATATTATAAAACCCATCGTTACTAAACTTATTCCGTACACATCGACGAAATATTTAGGTGCATGTATGTAAACAGGTAAACCTGCCATACCAATCACAAAGGCAAGGCTTGAAAAGCGATGTTGTGCTTGTTTCATTGACTAACATCAATTTTAGG
>Ga0160422_10001319_pt1 | contig 15538 bp, 12 predicted proteins | sample Fk160mmetaG_FD_108192 | JGI IMG/M metagenome (GOLD analysis project Ga0160422, IMG submission 108192) | Marine microbial communities from the Central Pacific Ocean - Fk160115 60m metaG | ecosystem: Environmental > Aquatic > Marine > Oceanic > Photic zone | place: The Central Pacific Ocean... | reverse complement strand
TCAACAATTATTTTATTATATCCATAAATTTTAGCCCACCCTCTAATAACAGGTTTTATTCCATCATATTCATTTATTTTGGTTGTTTTTTTAACCCTACAATTAAACTTTGAACCAATATAGCTTTCATGTACAAATTCCTCTCCAACATCTAATTTATTTTGAGAAAATAATTGAGCCATCCTTGCTGAGCTTCCGGTTCCACAAGGTGATCTATCAATAGCTTTATCTCCGTAAAAAACAGCATTTCTGGAAGAGGATTTAGGATCAATTACTTTACCTGTCCATAAAATATGAGAAACATTTTTTATTGACTTATCATAAGGATGAATAAATTTTTCTGGATATTTTTTATTTATTTTATCTCTTATTTCACGAGAATATGAGATAAGTTCCTCAGCTTTAAAGTCCTCAAGGTCAGAATAATTTTTTTGCTTTTCAATAATAGCATAAAAATTACCACCGTATGAAACATCAAAATTTATTTTACCTAAATTATCAGAAATTACAGATAAGTTTTTTTCAGCTAGAAAACTGTCAACATTTACTATTTCTACCCAACTTACTTTTTTATCTTTTTTTTGGTAAGTTACCTGAATGACTCCAGCAGGCACCTCTATGTTTAGGATACCTTCAACTTTGGGCTTTACTAAGTTTTTTTCTAAAGCAATTGTAACTATTCCAATTGTGCCATGACCACACATTGGTAAACAGCCAGATGTTTCCAAGAATAAAATAGCAAAATCATTTTTAGAATCGTGTGGAGGAAAAATCATTCCTCCACTCATCATATCATGACCTCTGGGTTCAAACATTAATGACTTTCTGATCCAATCAAATTTTTTTAAAAAATCTAATCTTCTTTCACTCATCGAATTCCCCTCTAAATTTGGTTTTTCTGATAAAATTAATCTTACTGGATTACCACAAGTATGTGCGTCAATACATTCAAAAATGTGCTTACTCATTTTTTTTCTCTATGTAATTATTGATTCTCCTCTCAAGAGTTGGTAATGTAACTGTTCCGTATTCTAAAATTTTTTCATGAAATTCTCTGATGTCAAATTTATCATTTAATTTATCTTTTGCTTTATTTCTAAGCTCACGGATTTTTAGTTCACCTATTTTGTAAGATAAAGCTTGACCTGGCCACGAAATATATCTGTCAATTTCGGTGTTAACCTCATGTAAAGACAATGCTGTATTTTTTGACATGTAATCAATAGCTTTCTCTTTTGACCATCCCTTTGCGTGAAGTCCAGTGTCTACAACTAATCGACAAGCTCTCCACATCTCATAGGTAAATTTTCCAAATTTTTCATAAGGGGTTGTGTAAATACCCATTTCATCAGCTAGAAACTCTGTATATAAACCCCAGCCTTCTCCGTATGCAGACAGATATAAATTTCTTCTAAATCTAGGAATACTATCTCCTAACTCATTATTCAATGCGCTTTGAAGGTGATGTCCTGGAACAGCTTCGTGAACCGTTAAAGCAGGGATTGTGTATAGGGTTCTACTTTTTAAATCGTAGGTGTTTACCCAATAATAACCCGGATCTGAACTATTTTTTGAAGTACCCACATATCTACCCCCAGTATATTTTGGAGCTATAGCGTCAGGAACAGGTGCGACACCATATGGTTTTCTAGGAAGGGTTTTAAAAAATCTTGGAAGTTGTTCATCAGCTCTTTTAGAAATATCTCTGGCATACATAAGAAGTTCCCTTGGGGTTTTTGCATAGAATTGCTCATCTGTTCTCAAAAATTCGAAAAATTCTTCAAAAGAACCTTTAAATTTCAATTCGTCAATAATTTTGATCATTTCTTTTTTAATCCTTGCCACCTCTTTTAAACCAATTTGATGAATTTCGTCAGCTGTATATGATTCACTTGTAGTATAATAATTTATTCTATTTTGATAGAATTCAGATCCATTAGGGGTGTTTGAAACCCCTATTGTAGTTCTTGTTTTTTTATAATACTCCTTTTCAAAGAAATCTTTAATTCTGATAAATTGAGGCACAACACTCTTTTCGATAGCATTTTTTGCTGCAACAAGTATTGAATCTCTTTGTATTTCTGTTATATCATTGGGTAGTTTTTTAAAAGGAGAATAAAAATAATTTGACTCAAAATCTTTAGTGATATGATCATTATATGTTGATTCGTATCCTTTAAAAATTACTAAAGGCTGAGATACACCTTTTTCAAGTCCTTTTCTTAAAAGAGGTAAATATTGATCCACATATTGGGGGATAGCATTAAGTTTATTTAAATAATTTTTGACCTGCTCATAATTGTACATCGGTCTAACATTATAAACTAGACTACTATGGAAACCTGAATCAGAAAGTAGTGGATTTAGAAATCTTTCAAAATCATAATATGCAATAATATCTTTTAACACAAAGGATAATAATTCGTATGAAATATTATCGTTTTCATCTAACTTGGTAATATCAATATCATCTAATTTTAGTAAAAGACTTTCAGCAAATTCTTTCTCAGCTTTAAAGTATTCTTCAGAAAAATTGCCTAGAGGATAATCCTCATAATTATAGCCTTCATGGTTTTGGTATTCTTTGATGATTGCATCTAGTTTTTCATTATCGTGGTTACATGAGAATAAAATAAATATTGATAAAAAAATAATTTTATATTTCATAATTGTAAATATTTTTAAAATCAAATCTCGTTGTTTGAGGTGACACCGTTTATTTTACGGTTTATCATTAATGGATTATCATTTTTTAATTCATTTGGGAGTAAATTTTGAGGAAAATCCTGAAAACTTACTGGTCTTAGCCATCTTTTTATTGAATTTGTTCCAACAGCTGTAAATCTAGAGTCAGTTGATGCAGGATATGGACCACCGTGCGTCATAGATGGGCAAACCTCAACTCCTGTTGGTACTCCGTTGAATATAATTCTACCTACTTTTAATTCAAGAGCATTAACAATTTTTTCGCTTAAAAACTTTTCGTTGACATCTGCTAATATTGTTCCTGTTAGTTGTCCTTCCATTGAATTAATTACCTGAAGCATTTCATTTTGATCCAAACATTTTACAATTAATGAACATGGACCAAAAATTTCATCTTGTAGCTTTTTATCTTGAATAAAGTTTTTAGCTGTTACAATTGAAATAACATGTTTTGGTAAATTTGCTTTTGACTCAGAATCCTCACTTGTTAGAACTGAAACATGTTTATTTTTTTTAATTTTTTCAAGACCTTTGTTATATGCATTAAAGATATTAGGATGGAGCATACAACTTGGTGATAATTTTTCAATTTCCTCAACTAACTTTTTTATAAATAAATCAAAAATATCAGATTTAAATGAAATAATAATTCCAGGGTTAGTACAAAATTGTCCTGATCCTATAGTTATTGATTTAGCAAATTTTTCTGCTAATTCAGCATGTTCTTTATGGAGTTTTTCTGGGAATATTAGTACTGGATTAACACTTCCCATTTCAGCAAAAACTGGAATTGGATTGTTTCTTTTTGATGCTAAATCATAAATCGCACGCCCTCCTCTCAAACTACCAGTAAAACCAACTGCCTTAACTCTTGGATTATTAACCAGTTTTTCTCCAACTTCAATTCCTTTACTGTTTAGATTAGAAAAAACTCCGTTAGGCATATCAGTTATTTTTACAGCTCTAATTATTGCTGCCGAAACTACTTCACCTGTTCCAGCATGCATAGGATGAGATTTTAATATAACGGGGCATCCTGCAGCCAAAGCTGAAGCAGTATCACCTCCTGCGGTTGAATAAGCCAAAGGAAAATTACTTGCACCAAAAACCGCAACTGGTCCAATTGGCATTAACATTTTTCTTAAATCAGGTTTTGGAACTGGAACTCTATCTGGAATTGAGGTGTCAATGGAAACTTCTTGAAAATCTCCGTTAATTAGGAGTTCTGAGAATGACTTCAATTGATTAATCGTACGTGTTAATTCCGCCAGACATCTAGCTTTAGTTAAACCTGTTTCAGAACAATAAATATTTACTATATCTTTAGAAATTAATTTTAGCTCATCTGCTATTTGATTTAAAAATTTAGATTTCTCTACAGATGAAACAAGCTTATATTTTTTAAATGCTTGGAATGCAAGTTCCACTGATTTTTGAATTTCTGAATCACTCGCCTCATAGAAAGTTATATCATTTTCAATATTTAATTTTGGGTTAAATGTCTGAAAAGTTACGGACGAATTTGAAGATAAATTATCACCAATATAATTTTTACCAGTAATCATAATTAAAAGCTATATTTTGATAAATCAGGTCTATTATTAATTCCTGTATTTATAATTTCTAAAACATTTTCTCTTTCTTTACCAGATAGAGGTTTTCTTGGAAGTCTTACATTTTCAGAACCAATTCCTAGTATTGTTTCCGCTAACTTTATATTTTGAACCAGTTTTGGATTTATATCTAATTCTAGTAAAGGTAAAAACCACCTGTATATTTCTATTGCTTCTTTTATTTTGTTCTGTGATTGAAGTTTATAAATTGCAACGGTTTCCTCGGGAAAAGCGCAAACCAATCCCGCAATCCAGCCATCTGCACCCATCAACAAACTTTCAAGAGCAATTGTATCGACACCTGTCATGATTTTTAATCTGGAGCCATAAGCATTTCTGAGTCTTGTTACATTGGATATATCTCTAGTTGATTCTTTAACTGCCTTTATATTGTCACATTTTAAAAGCTTATCAAACATGTCGATTGTAACTTCGATTCCATAATCAACTGGATTATTGTAAATCATAATTGGTAAGTCAGTAGAATTAGCTATAGCTTCAAAATATTCTACTGTCTCCTTTTTTCCTGACTTGTAACGCATCGGTGGTAATACCATTAACCCACTTGCCCCAAATTTTTCTGCACATTTAACACCTTTTAGAGCATCTTTTGTTGACTGCTCGGCAATGTTGACAACAACTGGAATTTTATTTGAAACAAAATCAACAGTATTTTGGGTTAAAATATTTTTTTCGTCCTGGGTTAGGGTACTTGCTTCTCCCAACGAACCACCTAAAACAATTGCTTCAATACCTGCTTGCAGCTGAAAGTCTAAATTTTTATTAAAAAGACCCAAGTCTAATTTATCATCATTACTAAATTTAGTAGTGATTGCTGGCATTACTCCACTCCACTCCATTTTAAAGATTTTGTACTGAAGATAATGTTTTTTTACTAATTTATTTTGGTCTAATTTGTTACAAATAAGTCAGATGCAACTCCATCAGTTAAAAATTTAAATTCTTTTGATGTATGAAGTTTATTGTTTGTTTTGACAAGTATACCTTCCTTAATTTTAAGCTCTATTTGTTTAATTAAATTATCCAAATTTAAATCTGAGAATTCAGATTTAATAAATTCTAAATCAATTCCATCTGAGGTTCTTAAACCTATCATTATTACTTCATTTAACACATCAATCTGAGATAGAACCTCTGATTCACTGGGTAAAATATTTTCTTTAATTTTTTCAATATATTTCTGATTATTACTAATATTCCATGTTCTTGAGCCACCGTCAAACGAATGTGCTGATGGCCCAAACCCAATATATTTTTTTCTGTTCCAATATGTAAGATTATTTTTACATTCATAACCAGGTTTTGAAAAACTTGAAAATTCATAATTATAATAACCTAATTTTAACAACGTATGATAGACATACTCAAATTGTAATTTCTGTTCCCTATCTTCAACTTCCTTTATCTTATTCTTTTCAATCAATTTTTTAAGAGCCGTTTTTGGTTCAACGGTTAACACATAAGTTGAAATATGAGGTGCATCATAATTTAATCCAATTTCGATATTTTTTTTCCATTTATCAATTGAACTTTTTGGAATCCCATAGATTAGATCAATGGAAAAATTGGTAAAATTATTCTTTATTTTTTCAATTGAATCAATTGCAGTTTTTGAATTATGACTCCTATTCATTAAAACTAAATCAGAATCAATAAAAGATTGTATCCCAAGACTTACCCTGTTAAAACTATTTTTTTTCCACACTTCAATTTTTTCAAGAGTAACATCATCAGGATTACATTCAATTGTAATTTCAGCATCATTTGAAATTTTAAATTTTTTATGAATAGCATTTAAAATTTTTTCTAAATCTGTTTCAATAAGAACTGATGGTGTTCCTCCTCCAAAATATATTGAACCAACATCATCATTTAATTCATTTGATCTTAGAGAAATTTCACTTACAATCGAATCAATAATTAAGTCTTTTGATTTTAGCGAAGTAGAAAAATGATAATTACAATAGTGACATGCTTTTCTACAAAAAGGAATATGAATATATATACTACTTATGACCCTTTTATTTTATCTTTATTTTTATTTACAAAGCTTGACCAGCTAGAATATTTTGTTCCCTCAAAAGAATTTTTTGAATTATAAAAATGGCATACTGCAGCTGCCAGTCCGTCTGTAGAATCTAAATTTTTAGGCAACTCTTTTATGGCTAACAAATTCTGAAGCATTTTTGCTACTTGTTCTTTACTAGCATTACCATTTCCTGTTATTGCCATTTTTATTTTTTTTGGTGAATACTCTGTAATAGGTATTTCTCTTGAAAGACCTGCAGCCATTGCTATTCCTTGGGCTCTGCCAAGTTTAAGCATACTCTGAATGTTTTTACCAAAAAAAGGGGCCTCAATGGCTATTTCGTCAGGATTAAACTCTTTTATCAATGAAATAGTTCTTTCAAATACTAATTTTAGCTTTAAATAATGGTCTTTATATTTTGTCAAATTCAATTCATTCATTTCTAAGAGAGACATTTTTCTGTCTTCTATTTTGATTATACCAAAACCCATTATTGTTGTACCTGGGTCAATACCTAAAATTATTTTTTCACTCATCGTTGTTATTCAGTTGAAATTATAATTGGCATGGTAAATATTACATCAACCTGCTGACCTCTTTTAATGGCGGGATATAACTTTGGAAGATTTGAAACAGTATTAATAAATGAACTATATATAACTTCTTTATATTTAAGATTTTTTTCTGAAATATTTATTCTTTCAACAGAAATTAGACCATTTTTATCAACCATTAAAACCATATTAACTGTATCTACAAGGGTTCTATTCAGAACCAAATTATTTTTTTTCAAATTTGCTGTAAAATTATTTGTAATGGTTTCAATAAAACATTTATTTTTTTGTGGAATATTATTTAACTCTAAACAACTCTCAAAAACTGGGTACTGATCAACTTCATTCCAATTAAATGATTTTAGTTCTTCATTTATAAACTCATCAACTGAAATTTTTCTGTTCATTTGAAAATCAAATTGACATGAATTGACCAATAAAAGGGAAATAATAATCAAAGTTATTCTCACAATAAATTAAAATTAATTAATTTAATAAAGTTAATTTATTTTATTTAAAATATTCTTAATTAGAATATGGATATATTCTTATTGATATTGTCTTTTGTGTGTGTGATAGCAGGAATCATAGGCAGTGTTCTTCCGATAATACCCGGCCCCTTAACTTCATGGTTGGGATTATTTATATTCAGCTATATTTCAAATATCGAAGTGAATAGTAAATTACTCATTTTTTGCTTCGTTATCAGTTTGATTATTTTTATTCTTGATAATTTTATTCCGATATATACTTCTAAGAAATTTGGAGCTAGTAAATACGGAATAATAGGAGCAACAATAGGTACCTTGATAGGTTTATTTCTACCTCCATTTGGTTTAATATTTGGCGCTGCAATTGGAGCAATTGTTGGTGAGTTAATTCTAAATAAAAATTTTGAAAAATCATTTAAAGCTGCTGTTGGAGTTTTTCTTGGTATAATTATTTCGGGTTTCACAAAAGCATTAATATCTGTTGCATTTTTAGTAATCTATATTACTTTATTTTTGAAAAATTTTGATAACTTATTTTGACCCTCCTCCGATTGTCATTGTTCGGATAATTTCAGTTGTGAAGGAATTTGCATTTTTTTCTAATCCAAACCATTTTGAATTCATTCGATCGACTAAAAGTTCCACTGATCTTTTTCCAATTTCTGAACCATGCTGATAAATTGTTGTTAACTTTGGACTAGAATACTCTGAAATTGTTTTATCACCAAAACCTACAACAGATAACTCATCAGGTATTTTTATATCCAAATCTCTTGCAATATTAATAGAAATTACACCACAAACTATGTCAGCTGAGATAATAGCATCAGGTTTATTCTTTTCGATAAACTTTTTAATTTCATAGTGCTTATCAAGATTTTTTGAAATTCTTAAAATTAAGTTTTTATCAAACTTTCCAAAAAAGTCATAAGTCGCTTTTCTAAATCCATTAGCTCTGTATTTACCAACATTTAAATCATTAATTGTTGTTACAAAACCAATTTTTTTTCTTCCCAATTCTTTCAAACTTTTGACTTCATTATATATAGCATCAAAATCATCAATAATAACTTTGTCACAATTAATTTTATCAGTTACACGATCGAACATGACGATAGGAGTATCCTTCATTGTAAATTCCTTAATATGAGAGAAATCATTTTTATTAAGAGTTTCTTCAGACATTGCAATAATTACCCCATCAACATTACCAGTAGACAAAATTTGAAGACTATCCATTTCTTTTATAATTGATTCTTTTGTCGTGACCGTAATAACATCATATCCATGTTCATCTGCTGCATCATGAATACCATCCAATACTTTAGAATAAAATCTATTTAATATATCAGGAATAACAACCCCTATAGTAAGAGTCCTGTTACTTTTCAGGCTAAGCGCTATCTTGTTAGGCTTATATTTGCGCTTTTTTGCTAATTTTTTTACTTTTTCGATTGTTTGAGTACTTATCTCTGGACTATCGTGCAGTGCTTTGGAAACTGTTGAAACAGACACTTTTAGTTCTTTTGCTAATTGTTTTAATGTTATCATTAATTTATTTTGAGATATTTTTTACTTTATTGATATTTCTTTAGAAAGATTATCAACAGATAAATTAAATCTTCCTGGTTCAACAATAAATTGATTATCAGAATTTACGAATGCCAACTCGCTTACAGGTAAATTAAATGTTATTGTCTTTGTTTCACCTGCTTTGACTTTAACTTTTTTGAAATCTCTAAGTCTTTTTATATCAGGCGTAATTGAAGCATATAAGTCAGATGAATAAAGCTGAATAGTCTCAAAGCCATCGATTTTACTCAAATTTTTGATATTTATTGAAATTTTTATCGAGTCGTTAAGATTAAACTGTTCTTTATTTATTTTTAAATCACTGTACTTAAATTCAGAATAACTTAAACCAAAGCCAAAATCATATAAGTTATTTACTTCTCCAACATAATTATAAGCACCCTGAGAATTATTTTGAACCTCAGAAGGCTTGTAATAATATGGTATTAAAGAATTAGGGTAAGCAGGATATGTATAAGGTAATTTACCAGATGGGTTTACTTTTCCAGATAAAATATCAGAAAGTGCATCACCACCAAAATTTCCTGGAAGATAAACATTGACAACAGCACTCATAAGTGGTTCTATATCGGAAATTAATCTTGGTCTTCCTAAATTTAGAATTAAAATGATTGGTTTTCCTGTTTCTGCGAGTTTTTTTGCTAACTTAATCTGTAGTTTATGAAGATTGAGATCATTTAAATCTCCTGGTTTCTCTGTATAAGTATTTTCACCTAAACACAATACAATATAATCAGAATTTCTAGCTTCTCGAACAGCATTATTAATATTGTCCTCCACCATATCATAGTAATTACCCCCTTCCTTGTAAGACACACCAGAAACATATTTTACATTAGCCTTTCCAAAATTATTTTGTAAAGCCTCAAAAATAGTATTGAAATCTCCAGCAAACCTGTCAGTCAGCTCACCTTGCCAAGAATATGACCAAGCACCATTGAGAGTTCTCATATTATTTCCGTTAGGTCCAGTAACAAGAATTTTTGGCTTTCCCTTTAATGGTAGAATATTATCACTATTTTTTAATAAGGTAATTGATTCGGAGGCAGCTTTGTATGCGAGTTGATGGTGCTTTTTTGAACCAAAATCAGTATAATCTTTGTAATCAGTAACAGGATTTTGAAATAAGTCCAATTCATACTTAAGTGTTAAAATTCTTTTTACCGCATCATCAATTCTGTCCATACTAACCTCACCCTCTTCAACAAGTTGAACGAGATCATTAAAAAACTGCTCATACTCATATGGAACCATAGACATATCAATACCTGCGTTAATTGCCATTTTTACTGCTTCTTTTTGACTTTTAGCAACCTTATCTCTATCGTGTAGGTTTCTGATATCTTGCCAGTCGGTTAAAATAACTCCTTGAAAATCTAATTTATTCCTCAATACGTTAATAAGTAGGTTATAATCTGCATGAACTGGAATTCCATTGATGAGACCTGAATTTATCATAACTGTTTTAGCGCCAGCATCAATGGCTTTTTTAAATGACTCAATATGAAATTCGGTTAAAACATTTTCAGGAATGTAAGCAGGAGTCCTATCTTTTCCCGAAATAGTTGCTTGATAACCAACAAAATGCTTCATACAAGCTGCTACACTATATTTGTTAGATACATCATTATCTAATCCTTGATATCCTTTAATCATTTCTACACCAAATCTTTCAACTATTAAAGGATCTTCGCCAAAGGTTTCAAACTGTCTTGGAAATCTAGGATCTAAACCCAAATCTAAAACAGGTGAGAAATTCCATGGAATGCTTGAGGCTCTTGTTTCATAAGCACAGACTTGTGCCATATTATAAGCATTTTCTGGATTCCAACTCGCAGCAGTTGTAATTTGTTGAGGGAACATTGTTGCTCCATCAGTATATGTTGTCCCATGAATAGCATCTACACCGTAAATAACCGGTATTCTAAGTCTATTCTTATTCATAGCTATTTGTTGTATTTTTGAAATATTTTGAAACCATACACTCGGCTTTTGGGCTGTGTTATTAATTGTATTTAAAACTGAACCCACTTTATAATCTACTAAAGCCTTATTTGCCTTATTTAAATCAATTTCCATAGGTGTAGATGATGAAAATCTATTAGGTCCCTTAGCAATCACTGTAACATTAATTTGGGTCATTTGACCTACTTTTTCTTCTAAAGACATTTGAGAAATAAGATTTTCAATAAATTTTTCTTTTTCGTTGAAGCTAGATTTTTGAGATGATACAATAAAAAATAAAACAAAAAGGCTATAGATTAATTTTTTCATAATTGTTATTGATAAATTCTTATATAATCAACTTCCATAGTTGATTCGTTAAACTGAGGATCTACGTCAAACCAATGGCCACCCATTGCAACGTTTAAAATAAAAAACATTTCTTGATCAAAGGGCCAATTTTCTGGATCTTTCGGAGAAGGAGAATACGTATAGTATAAAGCATCATCAACAAAAAACTGAATTCTATTTTCGTCCCAATCAATAGAATAAATATGAAATTCTTCATTATAATCGCTAACATTGGTATGTCCATTTGTCCAGGTATCTCCATGACTCATCGGAGTATGAATTGACCCAACTATAACTGTAGGGTCGTGTCCCCAATGTTCCATAATATCTATTTCTCCACATGCTGGCCATCCTACTTCATTGAAGTTTGCCCCAAGTAACCAAAGAGCTGGCCAAGTACCACCGCCTGTAGGTAATTTGGCTCTTATATCAACTCTACCATACTGAAATTCAAATTTGTCCCTTGAAATAATTCTTGCAGAAGTATATTCATATCCAGCAATATCTTCCCTCTTTGCTGTAATCTTTAAAACTCCATCTTCAACTTTAACATTGTTTAGACTACTTGTATAATATTGAAATTCACCATTACCCCAACCCCATTCACCATTTCCAATCTCATGAGTCCATGTGCTAGAATCTACTGCACCATTGTAATTGAACTCCTCAGACCAAGTAGCTTCGGGAGCTTCACTTTCAACAAACAAATCAAAAGTTTGAAAAGCACTAGTGTAATGTCCTGTTGACGAGTAAGCATACACATATACAGTATATGAATTTGTGCCTTCATCTGAATAGGAGTATTCTGTTTGACCATTATTCGATTGCTGAGTAACACCACCTCCGAATCTAAATTCATAATTCACTGCATCAGTAGCTGACGCAACACATATAATTGAACCTGACCCATCTCCGTTTGGGTTTGAATCATTTTGACCAACAATACTAATATCTAAAGTAAGATTTGAAGGGACAATTACCTCAGGGTTATTATTTGAATTGTTATTAGAATTAGCTGGTCCGTCTGATGAACAAGCCATTACAAAAAAAATTGAGAAAATTGTGATATTAAAATAATTCTTCATGATTGTGGTTAGAGATTGACAAATATAAAAAATAAGAGAGAAGTTTATTTAACTTCCCTCTTATAAATTTGAATATTAAATGATTTTATTCTTGGTTGGTAATTTTAATAAACCATCCGTTCGTGTCAAAACCTACCGTTTTTAGATATATTTCATTTGAACTTCTAGATAGGATAGTATAGGAATGATTTCCACCAACATAAAATCCAGCAAAACCATTACCCGTGAAATTTAAAATTAGATTTCCGTCTGCTTCAGAGACAGTCCAATTTGAATTAAAATTATCCACCGGATAATACAAATGCTCGTTATCTGAATTTGGATCACCTAGACCTTGATTTCCAAAAAACTCCTCTTCAAGCGGAGGTGCTTTCCCAAAAATACTACCTGCTGTCTGATACTCCATAGTTCCATCAGATGAAAAAACCATTCTATCATCATACATTGCAGTATCGGCCTTGTCATAGGGGCCTGCATTCCACCAAGAAGCTACACCATCAGGCGCCATATCATCTGCGGGCCCAACACCCATATGTGCAGGAGCCTCTGCCATAACTCTCCAACTTCCAGTAGTAAGAGCTTCTACTAAATCTGCCGGAGGCTCAAATGTGTATAAAACTTCAACAGACGTTGATCCATTAGACATAACTCCAGCAGTACCTGAAGCAATTACATCTATACTGTAAACATGAACACCAGTATTAGTAAATCTTGTTGTAAAAACCCCACTAGGAACCATATACTCTACACCATCTTGGACGAATTTGTAGGTTATCGCATCAGCGGCATTAGCAGTGAATGTAACATAGCCACTACCATCGCCGTATGGATTATCAGCATCAGCACCCTGAAGTGCAGCTGTTATCGTTAAATTTGTAGGACTTAAAATATCTCCAAATTCATAATCTTCTTGCTCACAAGCTGTGAAAATGAATAGAGATAATGCGATTAGTAAAAAATTTATTCTTTTCATAATATTATTTTTAATCAATTAATTGAATTTCATCCACTCTATATGTTGCACCAGCAGTATTTCCAAAATCATAGAATACAATGAATGAAACATATTCTAAATCTGGAGCGCCTGTAAAATCATAAATTAGTGTTTCCCACTCATTAGCAACTGTTGTTGTCATATCAACCTCATGGGTTAGACCAGCTACATTACCAGCACTAGTCTCTAGCTTAACTTTCACAACTTTACCGGTTTCAGGTGCATATGATTTTAAGTGAATTTGACTTGCACCATTAAAATCAATAACATTCACTGAAAAGCCCATTCCTCCCCATACTTCAGCACCTTCGTCTTTAACAAACTGTAAAACATTACCTGTGGTATTTTCACCTGAGGTATCAGGATTAGGAATTACTTCAACTCCTCCAACTCCTCCGAATGAGAAACTTTCAGGAACATCACCCTCAAAGTTTTCAATTCCCTGAATATATTCGCCGATACCCACCTCAACATCGTCAAAATGATATACACCTGCATCTTGATTTCCAAAATCATAAAAAACAATTGCGGTTATATAGTCCAAATCTGGAGCACCAGAAAAATCATATGTTAGTATTTCCCATTGATTTGCGACAGTAGTAACCATGTCAAATTCGTATGTTAATCCTGCTACATTCCCTGCACTAGTTTCAAGTTTGACCTTAACAACTTTTCCAACCTCTGGGGCATATGATTTCAGTCTAAGAACATTATTACCGTTGAAATTAATATATCCGTTGACAGCAAATCCCATTCCTCCCCAAACTTCAGCTCCTTGATCTTTGGTGCATTGCATAACATTGGTAGAAGTGTTAATTCCTGAATTATCAGGATTAGCTACTACCTGTACATTTCCAACTCCCCCAAAAGAAAAGTTTCCTGGCACCTCTCCTTCAAAATCTTCAAAGGTTGAAAATCCATCGAAGACTGGAGGGTCTGTGATTGTTATTTCCTCAGAGTATTGAGTGGTTGCAGCACCACCACTTAAGGCAGTAACTGTTACATTATATGTGTCAGCTAATTCATATGAATGTGAAAGCTGCTCTCCAATTTGCATTGGAGTTGCATCGCCTCCTGCTTCATCTCCGAATAAAACTTCAAAAGATGTAGCGTAATCAGCTGATGCAGAAACTAAAATATTATATGAACCTGATGAGGTTAGTATATCTACAACTAAGTTCTCTGGAGCAATAAAAGAAACTACAACAGTTACTGTAGCCTGTGCAGTTGAACCATCAAGTGCAGTTCCAATTATTGTTGCTTCATATGTACCTTCAGCATAAAAATGCTCAGTACTGTTTCCAGGATTAATTGAACCTGAAATGTCTGAACCATCACCATAATCAACATTGAAGGTAACAACACCCTCTCCTGTTGGAGTTATAGTAACTAGTCCTGTATTGTCTTGAGTAATACTAACCAGGGCTGATATATTAGTTGGCTCTGAAATAGTGCCAATAAAATCAGCGTTACTTTCATTTTCATCAACACAGCTAAAGATCAAAGCGGTTAATAAAAATAATCCTAAAAAATTTCTTAAAATTCTCATATTTATTGTTGTTAGTTTAATATCCTGCGTTTTGTGTTAATCCAGAAATGTCAACTTCCTGTTGTGGAATTGGGAATACTTCATGTTTTCCTTCAACAAATCCAGCAATCAATGAAGATGCACGACCAGTTCTTACCAAGTCAAAAAACCTATGACCTTCTAAAGAAAGTTCGAATTTTCTTTCCTCCCAAATTGCGTCAGTAAGCGCAGTACCTGAAGCAGAAATATCATGATCATCATCTCCAAATGCTCTTCTTCTAACTTGATTCAAAAATTCTTGAGCAAGCCCATCATCAAGACCACCTCTATTGTAAGCTTCGGCAGCCATTAATAATACATCAGAGTATCTGATAATTCTAAAATTGGTAAGGTAATTTAATTCAGTTTGACCACCGGATTCTCCAGCTCTTGGAATATACTTATTATTAAAGTATCCAGTGTGATCGTATCCCTCAGTGTAATTAGCACCAGTTGCTGCAGCAAACGCTTCAATATCTAAAACTGTAGCATCTCTCCTTGTGTCACCCTCTTCAAATGAGTTATAGAATTCAGCCGTTGGCACATTGAAACTCCATCCTTGAGCATATTCAGGACCACTCCAACCTCTT
>Ga0160422_10001316_pt1 | contig 15564 bp, 19 predicted proteins | sample Fk160mmetaG_FD_108192 | JGI IMG/M metagenome (GOLD analysis project Ga0160422, IMG submission 108192) | Marine microbial communities from the Central Pacific Ocean - Fk160115 60m metaG | ecosystem: Environmental > Aquatic > Marine > Oceanic > Photic zone | place: The Central Pacific Ocean... | reverse complement strand
TATATGCTTCATGCCTAAAAATATTGCGTATTCAATGCTAAAAATCATAACAAATCAAATAAAGTGAAAACAAAAAACATTCTTATTATTTTTTTAGGGGACTTTAATTATGATGCCCGTTGTGTTAATATGCTTCGATCGTTTAGATCAGAAAAGCACAAAGTTACTCTGGTGGGGACACATCAAGATATAATTAATGACACCGAATTTGAAGGAATAACATTTCATAGTATAAAATTAAAAAGAAAAAGAATTTTTAAATATATTGAGTTTTTCATAAGCGTAAGTCGATTTACATATAAACAAAAATATGATGTTGTTGTTGCATCTGATTTATACTCTTTAGCCTCTGCATGTCTTTCAAAATCCAATAAAATCATTTATGATTGTCGAGAAATATATACAGAGTTAGCAGCGCTTGAATCTAAATACATATATAAAAAAATAACCTATATATATGAAAATTATTTTCTGCGCTACGTTAATCAAATTATTACAACCGCTAAATCAGATGAAGAAATGCTTAAAACCATTTATAATAAGCATTCACACTTATCGTGGAATCAAATTTATAATTATCCAGCTCAGATATTAAATTCTAATAAAGTGTTTGACATTCATAAAAAGCTAAATATTAAAAATAATCATAGGCTAATTGTTTATCAGGGAGTAATACAAAAACATAGAGGGATAGGACAATTAATTAAATTAATTTCTCAATCTTGCGGGTTTTCAGCAATTATCATTGGAGATGGTGAAGAAAAAAAATACTACAAAGAACTGGTTAAGAAATATAATGTTGAAGATAAGGTTTTTTTCATTGGGAAAATACCATATCTTGATTTATTTCAATACACTTTGGCTTGTGATATTGGGTGGCTTGTTATTAGGGGCCATGGAATAAGTAACCAACTAGCCTTGCCAAATAAATTATTTGAATATACTATTGCAGGTCTTCCTATTATATCATCATCATTAACAAATATGAAAAAAATAGTTGAAAAGCATAGTTTGGGTATTGTGGTTAATGAAGACAATATAAAAGAGCAGCTTGCAGCCCTTAAACAGATTAAAAAATATTGTAACAAAAATAATATGAATGATAATATAAAATTTACTTGGTCCTCTCAACACCAAGCGCTCATGAATGTGATTAATGAATAATCAAGAAATTAAAATTTCAATTGTTATCATTGGATATAATACAGAATCTTATCTTTCTGAGACTTTAAAGGCTATTGATAAACTAAAAGTACACCAAGAAAACATTGAAATTATATATGTTGATGATGGCTCTAATGATAAATCCTGTGATATTTTTAATTCAACAACATTAAGCTATAGAAAAAAAATGTTTAAGTTGAAAGAAAATAGCGGTAGGGTGATCGCCCGATCTAAGGGCATTGAGCTGGCAGAATATGATTGGATTTTATTTCTAAACAGCAACATTGTAGTGAGCCAAAATTTAATTATTGAATATACTAACTCAATTTCTAATTGTGATGCGTTGGTATATATGGGTAGTTTAAAATATCAATCTCAAGATAGTACCTTTTGTAATTATTTGAATCACCCCGGGCGTGGAATCAATAATTATAAAAATCATTCATTAGTTCATTATACAAATGTTTTGTTTAGTAATTGTCTTGTAAGGCGTTCTCTTTTTGATTCAATTAATTTTAATATCAAGTTGAGATCTTACGGTGGTGAAGAATTAGATTGGGCGTATAGGGTAAATCAAAAATTTCCAAATGAAATACGTGCAAGTAAATATGCAATTGCTTTAAGAAATAATCATCCTAATTTTATTGATCATACAAACAAGCTATTAGAGTTTGGAGAATTTAATTTTATTCAATTGAATGAAGCGCTTCAATTAGATATTGTTAAATATAAGGTTCTTCTAAAATCAAATAGATTTTTTTTGTTAATATTTAAAATTATACTCCATTTATCATGCAAGCTGTACAAAACGCCTGGGATTAATGTAATGATAATAAGGTTGGGATTTTTATCAGCTATATTAAGTGGCTATTATAAAACAAAATTAAGCAGCGACTTCAAAATTACCTGATTCAAGATCTTCTTCTGTTGCAATTTCCCAATCATCATCAATATCATCTAGAGATGATGAACTTTCAATAGCATTAGTTGCCTGGGGTTGAGATGCAACTTGAGAGCTCGGTAAATTAACTGGTTCAATTGAGTTATCACCATGTATTACATATAGAAGAGGTAAGATTGATGCAAAAATAATAAATAAAGTAATTGCAATCCCAGATGCACTAAACAGCATTGCTCCTTTGGGAATTGGAACTTCTTCAACTCCAAAAAAGAAAAAGAAAGAAATTGCAAAAATCAAGCCCATTGAGCTTAATATTTTAGAGAAGGTAATTGTATCAAACGTATCCAAATATGTAGTAATGGCAGACCACGATAATAATGTAATTAAAATTACAATAGTTGATTCAATAAATTGATATGAACCAATAAAAATAAAATACATTAAAAGGCCTAGTCCTAGAACGCCATAGCTAATACAATTTTTCATCAATGAATTCATTTCTCTTCTCTTTTTTGTTGGGCAATTAATTTCAAAATTAAAATTTTAAAAAACAAGAAGAAATATACTTAAATTCTCATATGACGTATTCTCCTAAAATTAAGGTTGGTGTTATTGGTGTTGGACATTTGGGTAAATTTCATGTACAACAATATCATAACGTTGATAATGTCATATGCATGGGTGTTTTTGATATTAATTCAAAAGAAGCTCATAGTGTTTCTGAAACATATAAAATCAAGGCATATGATGTATTTGAAGATTTGGTTAATGAATGTGATGCAGTATCTATTTGCACCCCTACCTCCACGCACTATGTGGTTGCTAAGCAAGCCCTTTTGTCTGATTGTCATATTCTAATTGAGAAACCAATTACAGATAATATCGTTGAAGCCGAAGATTTAATTAAGATATCAAATGAATACAATAAAATAATACAGGTGGGGCACATTGAAAGATTTAACCCTGCATTATCTGAATTAAATTTAGATAATATAAATCCTACATTTATAGAATCACACAGATTGTCGCCATTTAATATTAGAGCAACTGATGTTGATGTTGTTCTTGATTTAATGATTCATGATATAGATATTTTGTTAAATCTTGTGAAATCTGATATTAATAATATTGTAGCATCAGGGGTTTCCGTTCTTTCTAATAAAATTGATATGGCAAATGCTCGAATTGAATTTATAAATGGCTGTGTCGCTAATCTTACTGCAAGCAGGATTTCTCAAAAACAATTACGTAAGTTTAGGGTCTTTGAAAATAATAAATATACTAATATTGATTTTTTACATCCCTCACAAGAAACATACATTCTTGATAAGCATAAACCTAACAAGCACTCTCCACATGTAATAGTTAGTGAAAATCAAGATAAGTACATTATATATAGTAAATCAAAAATTAAACCATACAATGCGCTTACTTTAGAATTAGATAATTTTATTGATTCAATTTTAAATCAAAAAAAACCCCTTGTTTCAGCTTATGATGGACTTGCTGCTATTGAGGTTGCGTTTAAAGTACTTAAACAAATTAATTTAAATAATAACAAATAGATGAAACGATATGTGCTGATTGCAGGAGAAACATCAGGTGATCAATATGGAAGTCAGTTGATGGAAGCATTAAAAGTAATTAACCCTGAATCTGAATTCTGGGGGATTGGCGGAGAAGATATGATTGGTTCGGGATTAAATCAATTTGAAGATATTCACAATATGTCAGTGGTGGGTTTTTCTGAGGTGCTAAGGAAGATTCCTAAGATGTTAAGCCTTGCTAATAGATTGTCTCAATTTATTAATGAAGTAAAACCTGATCGAGTTATTTTAATTGATTTCCCTGGATTTAATTTAAGTTTAGCAAAAAAAATCAAACATCTATCAACTGAAACCAAAATTGATTTTTTTATAAGTCCACAAATTTGGGCGTGGAATGAAAGGCGTGTTAAAATAATAAAAAAATATATTAATCACATGATTGTTATTTTTCCATTTGAAACATCTTTTTATAAAAAACACGGTATCAAGGCTCATTATGTTGGACACCCTTATCTTGATCAATGGAAACCATCTACGTCAAAATATTTAAGAAAAAAATTAAATCTCGATAGTTCTAAAAAAATTGTTGGCATTTTCCCTGGAAGTCGAGCTCAGGAGTTAGAGGTTCATCTTCCTATATATTTAAAAGTTGCAGAATCTTTTTCAAAACAAAAAAACGTTCAATGTGTCATTGGTCTTGCTCCAGGATTCGATAAACTAAAAATAGAAAGCCAATTTAATCTTGGAGATGTTAAAATAATAGACGATGAGCCATTAAAGCTTTTAGAGTGTTGTGATGTGGCGCTTGTTACTTCTGGAACTATTTCTTTGCAAGCAACTTTAATGAATACTCCGTGTGTAGTAGCATACAAATTGTCTCGCTTTTCTGGATATTTATCTAAACTGTTGATGAATGTTAATTTTATTTCAATGACAAATATTGTTGCAAATAAAAGTATAATTCCTGAATTTGTTCAAAAAGAAGTGAACGTTAAAAATTTATATTCTATAATTTCTAAATTACTTAATGATGAAGAATATTACAAAAAAATGAAACTAGAAATGGTCTCTGTTAAAGAAGTGTTTGCTGATCAAAATAATGTTATTAACAATGCAGCCAAGCTCATTAATAAATGAAAAAAATAAAAATATTTTTATTGTCAATAATAATGCATTTCTGTTTTTTTGTATTATTTCGTACAAATCGTTGGAGAGTTAAAGGATATGATAATTTCCAAAAGGCAATTGAAAATGATTATCCTATTATGTTGTGTACGTGGCACTCTAGGCTTTTATATGCGTCATATTTTTTCAAAAAAAATAAAACAGCTAATCTTTGGGCTGTTGCAAGTACCCATAAAGATTCAGAATTAATATCCCGATTTCTTAAGAAAGCATCAATAAATTTAATTAGGGGCTCTAGTACTCGGGGTGGAAATAATGTTACAAAGCAGATGTTGGCGATTTTAGAGAATTCGCAGTCTATCATTGCAATTACTAACGATGGCCCTAAGGGGCCACCAAGAGTTGCAAAGCTTGAGTCATATAGAACTGCAATTAAAAGAAATGCTCAAATAATTGCAATTTCTTGTAATTCAACAAATTTTTGGCGGGCCCACTCTTGGGATAGATTGCATATCCCAAAGCCTTTTGGTACTATTCATATTAATTTTTCAGCGCCGATGAAAATTAAAGAAAGCGTAAATGATATTAAGAATACTGATAAGCTTAATGATTTTCTTAATGATGAATTAGATAAATTAGATCGAAGTTTTTAATGATGATTTTACAGCTTTTAATTAATGGGGTGGCGCTACTAAGAAACGGGCTATACAAATTAAATATTATGTCTAAACAATCTTTTGATGTTCCAGTTGTATCAATAGGAAATATCGCCATGGGAGGTACTGGTAAAACCCCTATGGTTGTATGGCTGTGCCAAGAATTAATATCTTCAAACATTAGGCCATGTATAATAACAAGGGGGTATAAGAGAAAAAGCTCAGATATGATTATTGTTGGCCAAAATGAAAAAAATAATTATATCGTTGATGACCTCGGTGATGAACCTTTTGATCTATTAAAAAAACTACCAGGGGTATCAATGGTTGTTCATAAGAACAAGTCTGAGGCAATAAAAACTGCTACTGACGTTTTAGATATTGATGTAATAATATTAGATGATGGGTTTCAATCATTATATATAAATCGCGATATTAATATTGCTCTACTAAATCATAAAAATAAAAACATGTTAAATAGAGAGCCTTATCATGGTTTAAAAAGAGCCGATGTAATTGTTTTTAATGATGGTATAAATTTGTCAAACTTTAAATCTTTTATTAATCAAAAGATTGGTGGCCGTAAAATATTACAGCTAACGATGAGAAAAAAACCTTTCATAAATCAGAAAAACAAACTAAACGCTCCCTTGCTGGCTGTTTCTGGAATCGCAAATTCCAATTCTTTTTACTCTTCATTGGTAGATCAAAAAATTAACGTGGTTAAGCACCTAAAATATAAAGATCATCATAATTATTCAAAAAAAGACATGAATAAAATATATCAATTTGTCGAAAAGAATAAGTGTGAGGGTATTATAACAACCTCAAAGGATTATTATAAGTTAAAAAAATTAAATACAAAGAATATTAAGATATATCGGCTAGACATATATTTTGTTCCTTTAAAAGACGACATTGTAGCAGGCAATGAATTGATAAATAAAATAAAAAATATATTATGACGACAAAGCCAAAAAATATTGTAGTTATTGAAAATCAATTGGCAATTAAATGGAGTGATGGCAAAGAATCCTTTGTGGATTGCGAAAAATTAAGGTTGTCCTGTCCTTGTGCAAACTGTTCAGGGGAAAAGGATATTTTTGGCAATATGTATTTTAAGAAAGATCTGCTTCCTGCTTCTGAATCAAATTCAATTATTATTAATTATGAATATGTAGGCCATTATGCAATTCGTTTTTTATGGGGAGATGGTCACAATAATGGCATCTATTCGTATAAGCTGTTAAGAAGTTTGGATGATTCTTAATAAAAAACATATAGTTTTTGATTGGAATGGCACACTTATTGATGATGCGTGGGTTTTCGTTGATATATTAAATGTGTTGTTGAAAAAACGCCATTTAAATCAAATTGATTTAAATGATTATCAAGAAATGTTTTGTTTTCCCCTTGTTGACTTTTATCAAAATCTTGGATTCGATGTTACTCCTGATGCTTTTAATATATTGAAGAAAGATTTTGTTTTTGAATATAAAAAAAGACAATTTATTGCACGCTTGTTTCCAGATACTCTTTATGCTCTAAATAATATAAAATCTCACAATATGAAGCTTTCAGTTCTTTCAGCTTCAAATCAAAAAATATTAAGCTCGCTTATGGACTTTTATTCAATAGGTCATTTTTTTACGCATATTTCAGGTGTTGACAATTACGAGGCGGTTGGAAAAGAAAATCTGGGACTGAAACTGTTAAACGGCTTGGGCAAATCTCGGAGCGACATTGTTATGGTTGGAGATACTGATTTAGATTATAAAGTTAGTCAAAAATTAGGAATAGACTGTATATTGATTTCTAGGGGTCATCAGTCACACAAAAGATTATCAGCGCTTAATTGTCCAGTAATTTATTCGTTAATCGATTTGTTCGAATAAAAAAGATGGTTGTCGGTAAAAAAGATTGTTATGCCCATTCTTTTAAGTTTGTTTTTTAGTGTTTTGGTATTAATGGTGTAGGCAATTATTAAAAACTTGTTTAGTGTGAGCCAACTAACAAATTTTTTTGAAATAAATTCTCCGTTGGGGTTAATAAATGTTGGTTGAAGGATTTTAATCATAATCTTATTTATTGCCATTTTATTTTTACTTAATCTTTCTTGGCCAAGAATAAATCCAATTAAAACTTGTCTAAAGAAAAGCCTGATTTGCAATAAAAGGACATAATTAAAGCTTGATATTATGCATTGATTGACAATGTGATTTTTTTGTAAGTGTTCCTTTATTTTTTTAATAATAAAATAATTGTTGATATTTCTTGATTTAACTTCAATATTAAAAATTACATTTTTATTTTGTTTTATAAGCGGCAATAGCTCCTGAAAAAGTGGTGGTACATTTTGATTTATGCTTTTCATTATTTTGCTGATTTGAAAGTATGTTAACTGATTGATATAAAGGGTTTTGTTATCTTTTTGTATGTACAGGTCGTGGTATATAATAAGCTTTTTATCTTTTGTGATTTGAAGATCCATTTCAAGGCCTTGACAGCCAAGCTCTATGGCTCTACAAAAAGACATTATGCTATTTTCTTTTTCTACCCATGGCGCCCCCCTGTGTGCAAAATAAAATGAGCGCCTTTTTTGTTTTAATGTATTTATTATCATGTTAACAATTGCTTGTAATTTATATTGTTAATAACTTGTTGATAAGTTATGGATGATAAATTAAACAAAGAAGAAGTTTGGAATAAGTGTCTATTATTTATAAAAAATAGAATTCAAGAAACTGCATATCAAACCTGGTTTGATGGGATTAACGTTGCATCAATTACTGGTGAAGACATCACGTTGCTTGTTCCAAATAAATTTCATTATGAGTGGCTTGAATCAAAATATAGAATGTTAATTGAAGAATCGCTTAAACACGTAACCTCCAAATCCTTAATAATTAATTATACCGTTCCCATAACTTCAAAATCATCTCAAGAAATTCCTTCTTTTTCAAAAAAAAAGAGTCATTATCCTCAATATCAGCCAAGATATAACAAAACAAAAATTTTTAACTCTCAATATACGTTTAATTCTTTTATAGAGGGAAAAGACAACCAGTTTGCAAAAGCTGCGTGTGAGTCCGTTGCTGATGCCCCTGGCACAACCCCTTTTAATCCTTTATTAATATATAGTCAAACGGGCTTGGGCAAAACACATCTATTACAAGCTATCGGTAACAAGGTATTAAAAAAATATCCAGACTATCAAATAACATACTTAACAAGTGAAAGGTTCATGTTAGAGTTTATTAGCTCTATTCAAAAAAACAAATCAACAGACTTTGCAAATCAGTATAGGTCTTCAGATATTTTATTAATTGATGATGTACAATTTTTCGAAGGCAAAGAGCAAACCCAGGAGCAGTTTTTTCACTTATTTAATGATTTGTTTGAAAAAGGAAAGCAAATTGTCTTGACTGTTGACAAGCATCCCAATCAGCTGCTCGGAATCAAAGAGCGATTGGTTTCTCGTTTTCAATCAGGGCTTATGGTAGATATTCAGCCGCCCGACCTTGAAACTCGAATAGCAATTCTAATGAATGAGGCTGAACAAAATAATATTAATTTAAGCTATAAGATAACGGAATTTATTGCAGCGTCTATTGCTTTTGATGTTCGAAAAATGAAGGGTGTTTTAGTGCGCCTGCTGGCTATTTCGTCTTTGAAACAAGTAGATATTGACAATAAGCTAGTTCAACAAGTTGTGCGTGAAATGGTAGGCGAAAAAGAATTCAATACTATTAGTATTAAAGAAATATCTAAATACGTAGCCTCTAAAATGAATATTAGTGAGCGCCTTGTGAGGGGAAAATCACGAAGGCAAGAAATTGCTCTGGCTAGACAAATAATTATGTATTTATCTAGAGAGCTAACAAATTTACCGCTTGTTAAAATTGGGGAAAACATTGGCAAAAGAGACCACTCAACGGTAGTCCATGCTTGTAAATTAATTGAAAAGAAAATAACTAGTGATGATATTTTTAAAAATCAAATAAATGAATATTTATCTGTATTGTCAAAACAATAAAATGGAGTTATTATGAAGAAAATCTTAATTATTGATGATGATATAAAACTAACTGATCTGTTAGAAGAATTTCTTGCAGAGAATAAATTTCAAACGAAGTCGTTACACGAATCAACTAAGGCTTTAGAGGTCGTTGATAAGTATGTGCCAGATTTAATTATATTAGATATTACTTTGCCAGAAATGGATGGGTTTCAGGTTTTGCGAACCATAAGAAAAGAACATGAAACTCCTGTTATAATGTTGACTGCTCGTGGAGAAATTTCTGATCGTGTTGTCGGTTTGGATTTGGGGGCTGATGATTACATGCCAAAACCGTTTGAGCCTCGGGAATTGTTGGCAAGAATAAATTCTATATTAAGGCGTGTTAATGAACCATCTTCTTTAATTGACATATTAGAATTTGAGGGACTACATATTGATAAAATGAAGCAAGAAGTTCTCTTAGACGGCCAACCTATACATCTTTCCACAACTGAGTTTGAAGCCTTGGTTTTGATAGCAGAGCACGCTGGCGAAACTCTTGATAGGGAATTTTTGGTTGAGAATTTGCGAGGAATTCAGTGGCAATCTTTTGATAGGTCTATCGATGTACTAGTAAGTAGGCTTAGATCCAAGCTTGGCGAAACACCTGAAAGAACACGTTTCATAAAAACTGTTCATGGTGTTGGATACATTTTTATAGCTTCTAAAATTAGTAAGTAGTGATTAAAAGATTTACAGGGCACCTCTTTTATAAAATTGGATTGCTTGTAGCGCTGTTCTTTTTTGTTCTAAGCGCTGTTGTTTTCTATGTTGTTGAATATTATTATACAGACCTAGATACCATATTTGATGCTCAAGAGTTATATTTTTATGGAGATTTGCTTAATGATTGGGAGTTTCCTGAGGATTCCTTAAATATAAAAAAGGATATTAATAATCTAAGGCTCAATGTAGCCTTTTATGGTACAGACTCTTCCCTTGTGTGGTATTATCCTAAACCAGTATATCCCGATGGATACTTGTCCTACGCAGACAGTGATGATTTAGAAAAAATTCATTTAATTAAAAATCCATTATTTGTTTCTCACGGCTCAACGGATAACGATGAATTTTTAACATATGTTAAAAAAGATTCTTTTCATGTTTTTATATCGATAAATCAAAGTGTCGCATCTGAATATACAAATTATTTGCCTCCACTTATGGTTTCAATCGTTTTTATGATAATATTCAATTTATTTATAAGAAGGTTTTTAAGGCCTGTAAAGCTTATGAAAAAAAGAATTTCACTCTTAGCTGAAGGAGATATGAGTTCAAAAATTAAAATTAAAGGCAATGATGAATTGGCAGACCTATCTATGTCAATAAATAAGATGATTCGTGATATAAAAACACTCCTAAATCAAAAACAACAACTTCTACTTGATGTTAGCCACGAGTTGCGTTCGCCTTTGGCGAGAATTAGGTTGTTGACAGAAATGCTACCAGAGCATAAAAACAGAAATAAGCTAGTGGACGAGGTTGTTTTTTTAGAGGGAATGATTTCTAATCTTCTGTATTCAGACAAACTTTCTCTTCCTTATACAAATGTTCAATATGAAAGCATAAAGACAAAAAATCTTATAACAAAAATATTAGACCTTATAAATGTAGATTTAAACCGATTTGACATTAACAACACAGTTCCTGATCTACAGATTTGGGTGGACGAAACTAAGCTAATTATTGCGCTAAGAAATCTGATTGACAACGCCCTAAAATATGGCGACCCTGGGCAACCAGTTGAAATTAAAGTATTACAAAAAAAACAACTGGTAATTTTTAAAATAACTAATTATGGTAATAAGATACAATCATCTGATTTAAATAGTATTTTTAAACCATTTTTTAGATCTCAAAATAATAAAAATAAAATTAGTGGTTTTGGGCTTGGGCTTACAATATGTAAAAAAATTGTTGATTCTCACATGGGAAAACTGTCTATGACATCAACAGATAGTGGCACTTCTTTTTTAATTGAAATTCCGATGAAAAAATCATAGTTTTGCTTTATGATATCTAAAAACAGCATAAATAAAGTTATTCTCGTTGGCCACGTAGGTCAAGATCCAGACTTAAACTATACTACGAGTGGCCACTCCATAGCAACTTTTTCCCTGGCAACAAATGAGGTTTGGGTGGATGCCGATAAAAAGAAAAAAGAGCATACCGAATGGCACAATATTGTAGCCTGGAACAAGTTAGCAGACTTTGTAAAACAATATGTTGTTAAGGGGCAGCTGCTGTACTTAGAGGGTCGCATTCACAGTCAAACATGGGTCGATAAAAATAATATTAGACAAAACAAAAAAGAAATTATCTGTGATAACATTACCCCCCTGGAGTGGAAAAACAAAAGTTAGTAAATAATGGTCTCTTGTTTGGCTTGTTTTTTTTATTATTCTTGACAATAGTTTAAATTATGAATATATTTTAGGAGAGGTAAAAATTATGAAAAAAATTACATGTATATTATTTGGCTGTGTTTTTGCTACCTTTCTTTGGTCTGCAAACCCTATGAATTTAAATACAACTATTAGTTGGTATGGTCAGGGCTCTCTTTTAAGCAATCAGGAGTTTAGCGACAACCAGCTTGATGATGAAGATACGCTTGACAGAAAGCGCAGGCATCGTCGAAGAAGAAAAATTAGACCCCCTAAAAAGGGCTGGTAATTTAAAGGCACTCTTTGTAGTGCCTTTTTTGTTTCCTTTTGTTCCTTTTTTCTATTTAATATATTGTCATGGAAAACTCTAAAAGTAACAACCCTACACATAAAGACCTTGAGGTGGTAAGCAACGATTATTCTGATCGGGATTATACTATTAACGTTTCAATTCCTGAATTTAATTGTGTTTGCCCAAAGACAGCTCTTCCAGATTTTGGCACTATTATAATCAATTATGTTCCTGATAAATATATTGTTGAACTAAAATCTCTAAAACTATATATAGTTAAGTTTAGATATGTTGGTATTTTTCACGAACACGTTACAAATAAAATTATGGATGATATAATTAAAGCTTGTAAGCCCAAAAAGATAGATATTACGGGTGATTTTCATCCTAGGGGTGGCATTAAAACGGTGGTTCGTTCAGAAAGATAGAATAGTTAAAATCTTTTTTTATTTATATAAATTAAATATTATATTCTACTCCTTTTGATATATGAGGTAAAAAAATGAAAGTAAAGATTAAACTAAGTAATAGAAAACGTAAAAACAAGCATGGCTTTAGATCTAGAATGGCTAGCAAGGCTGGGCGTGCGGTTTTGGCAAGAAGAAGACGCAAGGGTAGAAAGTCTTTGTCTGCTTAATGTCTCTTTCTATTAATCATAGAATATTTAACCATATTACTCTGTCTCCTGATTTTTATTCAAAAAATCAAATTTCGTTCATGTCAAGGAAATGTGATGAACTATATTTGGGTTTTATTATACCAAAAAAGTTAGGCTCCGCAGTATCTAGAAATAAATTCAAAAAGCGCTGTCGCCATGCAATATCTTCAATTCACAAAAGTGGAAGGCTTCCATGTGTTGGCGTTATTGTTAAGCCACAGCATGTTAATTTCAAATTTAATACTATTAATGATTCTGTTGAATCTTGGGCAAAGAGCCTGGTTATAAACTAAACTATGTCTACACAAAGAAATATATTGGCAGCAATTTTAATTTTTGGAATTTTTATGTTGATTCCTCAGTATATGGAAATGATTGGTGTGGTTCCAGAAATGGAATATGATGATGGAAATGGCTCTCAAGCAGCAAGGCAAACAGGGCCTCAGGTAGACACCTATAGCGCCACTCCTAGTGTTCCTGAACAAAATCACCTTCACTCTGCAGGGGTGTCTGAGATTTTAACAATTATAACCCCACTGTATAAAGCTAATATTTCAAGCTACGGTGGGGGTTCAGTGGTTTATTATAAGATACATGAAACAAAAAATCAAACGCAGCGATATGTTGGTGGTTATGACTCTTTGGGTGTTTATTCAAAAGCCAACAATGTTGTGTTGCTTCACGACATTGGACATACCTCAGACTATTGCGCCCCTTGCCTATCCGTTAAAGATGAGGGGGTTTTTAAAAAGCATAATCAGGCATTTTCCAGAAAAACTTCTATTGATATAATAAATGGCGTCCTTGAGGTTGGTGAGGGCGAAGTTAAAGAAATTCATTATGAGTCAGATGGGGTTCAAAAAAAGTTAATAGTAGATGGCGACTCCTATTCAATTAATCATTTTTTTGACTATGATTTTAAAAGCGCTGATGAGGTTGAAGTTGCCTGGACTTCTGGAGTATTTCCATCTGAACCAAGCATTAATAGTTCGTTGTCATACTCAGCTGACGAACTTAGCTACTCTAGTGCATATGCTTATCAAAACGAAAGCTTAGAGTCAATTACCCAAAACTCTCAGGTGGGCCTACCAGCAGAGGTTTTCAACGAAAAAACAGATTGGGTAGCAATTAGAACAAAGTTTTTTGGAATGGTCATGCTTACAGACAAAAAATCTAATTATGCTTCTCTTTCATCAGAAAATTTCTTATTTCGAGGTGATGATGATGTTCTTCCAATTTATTCTGCCGGCATGGGGGGATATCCTTCCCGCGGCCAGCTTAATGTTACAACCTATTTGGGTCCCCTTGATGTTGATAGAATAGATTTACTTGGACAGGACAAAAGCGTTTCTTCTATAATGAATTTTGGCTGGTCAATTATTCAGCCTTTTAGTCGTGCTGTTTTGTGGACTGTTAAAACTATTCATAATTCTCTTGGTATAAACTATGGCTTTGTGTTAATTATAATCGCCCTTTTAATGCGGGTTATTACGGGCCCTCTTACAAGAAAAAGCTATGAGTCTTCAGCTAAAATGAAAATTGTTGCTCCGCTTCAAAAAAAAGTTCAAGAAAAGTATAAAAATGATCCTCAAAGACTTCAACAGGAAATGGGCAAACTTTGGAAAGAGCATGGGGTTAATCCTGTTTCGGGCTGTCTTCCAATGCTAATTCAATGGCCAATCTTGATGTCCTTTTTTATAGTTTTTAGGTCTACTATAGAATTTAGGGGGGCCTCTTTTTTCGGTTGGATTTCTGACCTTTCCCAGCCAGATTATCTTATTGCCCTTCCTTTTGATATACCTTTGTATGGTGGGGCTATTGCAATCTTGCCAATACTAATGGGAATAAGTATGTTTTTAACTATGAAAATAACAATGCAAGCAACTGATGATACACAAAAAACTTTTATGTATTTTATGAATGTTTTCTTTATACTTATTTTTAATAGTTTTCCTTCAGGTTTAACTCTTTATTATACAATATTCAACTTTCTTTCTTACCAACAGCAACTGTCAATTAAAAACAGCAAATAACCTCTTTATATGAATTATTTAAACACAGAGGATATAATTGTTGCTCAGTGTACATCAGAGGGATATGGGGCAATAAATATAATTAGGGTCTCTGGAAGCTCTCTTTCAGGCCTATATGCAAAAATGGTGAAACAAAATATCGCACCAAGACCAAATTCAATATTATTTAAAAGCATATTTATAAACGATCAAAAAATTGACGATGCCATGATATCTTTTTTTAAAGGACCAAAATCTTTTACAGGAGAAGATGTCATAGAAATAAATTGTCACGGTGGTGATTTTATATCAAAAAAAATTATAAGAAAACTTACTAAAATGAAAAATATACGACATGCGCTTCCAGGGGAATTCTCTTTTAGGGCATATTACAATGGAAAAATTGATGTAATACAGGCAGAGTCAATAAATAGTTTAATTAGAAGCCAAACAAATCTTCACGCAAATAAGTCTATGGAAAACATAGATGGACAGTTATCGCGTGAAATGAAAAAAATTAGAAAAAAAATAATCAAAGTCTCTTCCTTTTGCGAATATGGGCTTGATGTGGACGAGAATGATGATAACAAAGCTATTATTATGCAAATAAGTGATATGCTTGGAGAAATAAAAGCGCTTGTAAACAACGTGCTTTCATGTAGCCTTTATTCGAAAGCGATAGAAAGGGGGATTCGCGTAGTATTTTTTGGAAGACCAAATGTTGGTAAATCTACCTTGTTTAATTCGTTGTTAGGTTATGACAGG
>Ga0160422_10001314_pt1 | contig 15569 bp, 7 predicted proteins | sample Fk160mmetaG_FD_108192 | JGI IMG/M metagenome (GOLD analysis project Ga0160422, IMG submission 108192) | Marine microbial communities from the Central Pacific Ocean - Fk160115 60m metaG | ecosystem: Environmental > Aquatic > Marine > Oceanic > Photic zone | place: The Central Pacific Ocean... | reverse complement strand
GCCCATAATTTCCTCATGCCTTGGCAAAAACTCCGTGATCTCGAAGGCAGTGACTTTTCAAGCGAATGGAATAAAATCAAAAAGCAAGTCCGTGAAAGTGAGCAACGGCTCGTCTCTCGCCTTTCCACAAATTATTCGTTTTCTTGGAAACTTAAACATGGCTCAACTTACGACCTGTGGCCCAAGAGTGGTACGGGGCTTGGGAAAAAACCATCGAAACCGGGCGATTTCACCATTGCGCTGGAAGGCAATGAGATCCTTCGCAACATTCTTCCCGCAGGGGCGTACACTCATCTTTTGAGCACCAAACAAAATGGCACCTTGTCATCCCCACGATTTGTTTTCGAAAAAGGGGACCTCTGGATTCGCGTCATTGGCGACAAAGGTTCGGTTGTGCGCTACTCGGTGTGGAATTATCCGAGAAAAGGAACCGTATATCAAAGATCATCACCGGACCCGCTCGCGGAGAAGTGGATTAAGTTCAATGCGGACTACTGGGCCGGCGAAACCGGTTACCTCGAAGTGACCACGAACCGTGATCATCCGGTTGAGGCAGGCGATGCGGAGAGATCCTGGTTTGGCGTGACGGAAGCCTTACTCAGCAAACCAGGGCAGGCCCAACCTAGGGACGAGATCGCCGAAGTGCTTTCCCCCATATTCGCCGAACCTCTTTCCAAAGAGAATCAAAATGGGTTACGCGCCCGATATGCGGAGGTCATTCAAAAAGCAGTCATCGCATGGGAAAAGAATGACTTGACTGACAACCAGGCACGAATTTTGAACAATATGCTCAAGAATGACCTGCTTCCAAATGCCAAAGAAAAATTCCCTCATTGCAACGAACTGGTTAACGAATATAGGAAGATCGAGGAAAAGGTAACGGTCCCAAGACTCGCTCCCGGCGTACTCGACGGAGAGCCATTCGACCAAGCTCTTTTTGAAAGGGGTAATCATAAGAAACCGGCTCATCAAGTGCCAAGAAGATTTCTCGAAGCCATTGACGACACCCCTTACCCAAAGACAACCATAGGGAGATTGGAATTCGCTCAGGATCTTCTACGCAAGGACAACCCATTCACCACACGAGTTATCGTTAACCGCATTTGGCATCATTTGTTCGGCAATGGCCTGGTGAGAACACCCGATAATTTTGGTAAACTCGGAGAACTTCCCACCCACCCCGAATTACTTGATTACTTATCCCAAAAGTTTCGCTCCGAAGAATGGTCGATCAAAAGAATGATAAGATTTCTCGTAACTAGTAAAACCTTCCGCTCTTCTTCGAATCCTTCCTCCGAAGCTAAGCGCATTGATCCTCAAAACCTTCTCCTTTCCCACGCAAATCTTCGAAGACTAGAGGCAGAACCGATTCGAGATGCGATGCTTTTGGCATCAGGGCGGCTTCAATTGGCCCGTGTTGCAGAAGGAAAATCGGAACCTTCGAACAGTTCTCGTAGAGCCGTTTACAGAGAGATAAGAAGAAACTCTCTCGATCCCTTCCTCTCTGTCTTTGACTCCCCCGTCCCTTCTTCCGCCAAAGGTAAGCGAGACATCACAAATGTCCCCGCTCAATCTCTAACCTTAATGAACGATCCGAGCGTCCTGCGAAACGCTCGAGAATTTGCCAATCGACATCGATCAGGTGACCTTGAGGACAGTATTTCCATGATGTTTCGAAATGCTCTAGGCAGACCTCCGTCGGGAAATGAACTTGCATCGTCCCTTGCTTACCTAAATGCCACGAATCTCAACTCCTCGAACGCAATGGCCAAGCTATCTCAGACTTCGGACAAGTTAAAGGATGTGGACGGGCAAATCGAAGAGATGATCCATCCCTTCCGCGAAAAGATTCTTGCATTTCGGGGAACGAAAGAGAATGCCCAAAGTCAGCCTAAACCAGTTCTTCATTGGGATTTTGAGAAAGGACTTTCCGATTCTGCAAATGGAATAATGTGTTTCCTGAAAAAGGGCGCTTACTTGGAAAAGGGTAAGCTGATTCTCCAAGATGGTGGATATGCCGTGACCGAAAAGCTTCCCTTTGAAATCTCCTCAAAGTCTTTAGCCGCTCGGGTCAGACTCGACAACCTTGAACAACGCGGTGGCGGGGTAATCAGCATTCAAAGTCCCAATGGGGCTGTCTTTGACTCCATTGTCTTTGCAGAAAAAGAGCCCAGAAAATGGATTGCCGGAAGCAACGGCTTCAGACGAACTCAGTCATTTGGCGGCGCTCCTTTTGAAAAAGAGGCTGACCGAAACTTCGTTCATTTGACGGTCACCTACGGAGGAGATGGAACCATCACCGCATATCGTAACGGCGAACCTTATGGTAAATCCTACTCTACCGGTTCCCATCTCTACAAGAGGGATGATTGCATCGTTTCCTTTGGAGTTCGGCATCTTCCCGCTAATCCACAACGTCTGTTAGTTGGGAGAATTGATGAGGCATCTTTGTACGATTTTGAACTTACCGCGGAAGATATTCGATTGATCTCTAATCCGGATACTTTCGTCTCCCAAAAGCAATTATACGAAAGCTTGCCAAGCAAACTTCAGCGAACCTACTCTAAGCTTACCGAAAAGAAGAGTGCCCTGGAAAAGGAAATCAGACGCATGCGAGAAAACATGGCCGTTTCCGACAAACCCGAATTGCAAGATCTCGCTCTTGCCCTTTTCAACATGAAGGAATTCATTTACCTTAAGTAGCCTGTCATGAAATCCATGTTCACACGCCGACAAATGCTTTCCCATTGTTCCAACGGCTTTGGACTTCTTGCACTTCAGGGAGTCTTAGGCCAAAGTCAACTCTCCGCAAAACCCCACTACACTCCGAAGGCAAAAAGCGTTATTTTCTGTTACATGTCTGGAGGTGTTTCCCAAGTTGACTCCTTTGATCCAAAACCAACCCTGCAAGAGTATAATGGCAGGCCCATGCCTATGAAGGTGGAGCGCACACAGTTCAATAACAACGGAAACGTTTTCCCATCACCCTTTCAATTTGCCAATTATGGGCAAAGCGGTATCTCGGTCAGCTCCATTTTTCCGCATACCGCAAAAATGGTCGACGATATGGCGGTTATTCGATCAATGACCAGTAAGGTCAACGAACATGCGCAGGGTAATTACGCCATTCACACGGGTTTTCCCTTCATGGGCCATCCCACTGCAGGAGCGTGGGTAAGCTATGGTCTTGGCTCGCTTAATCAAAATCTTCCCAGTTTTGTTGTCTTGCACAGTGGTGGCTCCGTGCCTCCTCATGGTGGAGTTGGATTATATGGCAGCGGATACCTGCCGGCCAACAACCAAGGGTCGATTCTCCAAGTCGACATGGACGAACCGATTCGAAACGTCAAACCCCACGAACCCCTTTCCGCTCAAAGGAAAAGGCTCGATTTCCACAAATCCCTTGATCGACATTTTCTCAGCCAGACTGGAAATCACCCTCAAGTGGAAGCGGCCATCCGGAACCATGAAGTGGCTTATAAAATGCAAGCTGCGGTTCCGGAACTTTGCGATTTGAAAGGTGAGTCCGAAGCAACGAAAAAACTCTACGGATTGGATTCAAGCGACACTCAAAAAGCCGCTTATGCGAGACAATGTCTTCTGGCGCGCCGATTGGTGGAAAGGGGGGTGCGGTTTGTGGAACTGAGTTGCCTCACCGAAAAAATTGGCGCCGGAGGGGCGGCCAATCCGTGGGACCAGCATGGGGCTTTGGAAAAGGGCCATGCGGCTATGGCCCATCAGGTCGATCAGCCGATTGCCGGATTACTACAAGATTTGAAGGTGCGTGGTTTGTTGGACGAGACCTTAGTGATTTGGGCAGGCGAATTCGGAAGGACGCCTTTTTCTCAAGGAAGTAATGGCAGGGACCACAACCCGTACGGCTTTTCGATATGGATGGCGGGAGGAGGTATCAAGGGGGGTACCGTTTACGGCTCCACCGACGATTTCGGATATCACGTTACCGAAAACAAATGTGATTTCTATGACCTGTGGGCAACTGTACTTCATCTTCTTGGATTGGATCATGAAAACCTAACCTACCGACACGGAGGAAGAGACTTACGTTTGACGGACGTTCACGGTAGATTGCTGCATCCGATCCTCGCATAAAAATCTTTGGGATTTATTTATGCGCTCTTGCCCAAAGCTTTGCAGAAATCGATAAAACCAACGGCTTGATCTCTTAGCCTGTCGGTTAAACTTTCGTCCAGCACACCCTTATCCTTGTCAACCACTTCATGTACGGCCGGAACAAAGACTCGCTTGGGGAAATTATGGGCATTTCTGTATCCAAAGACTTGTTGCAAATGCTCAACCGGACGCAAGGCTCCAAATTGTCCCGAAGCTATGCCGACGTAACAGATTGGACGATTTTCGAAGCTTTCCGGATACGGCAAAAGGTCAATGAACAGCTTTAAGGCTCCTGACATGCTCCCGTTGTATTCGGGAGAAACCACCACTAACCCGGATGACTGAAGCACCTTATCCGTAAACTCGAGAACTTTTGAGGGTTTTTGAACGTAAGCAGTCGGAGAGAAGGTTTCAGGCGGCAATTCAGAAAGCTCAAGCACTTCGCAATCCTGCCCCAAGGTCCTGTAAATCTCCGCAATGGAATGGGAGGTTCGGGAAGACAAACTACCCCGACGATTTGTGCCTGCTACAATTAAAATCATTGTACTGGATTTTCAATGAATGAGAGAAGGTCGGAGTAATTGCGACCGACTGGAATATCCGGGTACTCAAAGACAAGGTTTTGCGGAGGATTGAATAACATACAGTGATCCGCCGTTTTTAACATTCCCAAATCATTATAACTGTCTCCTGCTGCAATCACTTCAAAATTAAGCTTTTGGAGATACTGCACGGTCTTCCTCTTGTGATCTGGCAATCGAAGTCTTATCCCTTCGATATTATCTGCAGAAATTTTCAGCTCGTGACAAAAAAGGGTCGGAAAACCGAGCTTTTTCATCAATGGACCCGCAAATTCCCTAAATGTGTCAGAGAGAAGAATAAGCTCGAATTTGCTTTTCAAGGAGTCGAGGAATTCGATGGCTCCAGGTAATGGATTCATAGAGGCAATGACGCTTTGAATGTCACTCAGACCAAACTTGTTTTGAGAGAGAATATCCAGACGGTATTGCATAAGAACCCCATAATCAGGTTCTTCTCGGGTGGTTCGAGTGAGTTCGGAAACACCAGTCTTTTCAGCGAAGGCAATCCAAATTTCGGGAACTAAAACACCTTCAAGATCCAAACAAACAATACGCATTTTAATCAGGGAAGAGAAGTTTCTCCCATTAGGAACTCGTCGCATTCGCGGGCTACGGCACGACCTTCGTTGATTGCCCATACAACCAAAGACTGTCCCCTTCTCATATCACCTGCGGCAAAAACTCCATGCATATTCGTAGAAAACTTACCATACTCGGCTTGCACATTGGATCGAGCATCTCGTTCCAAGCCAAGTTCTTCGGCAATCAAATCTTCAGGCCCAAGAAAACCCATTGCCAAAAAAGCTGCTTGTGCAGGGATTTCTCTGACGGAACCGGGAACTTCTACGGGAGTGAATCGACCCCCATCCTGTTTCCATTCTATATCATGGATGACCAATGCCCGGAGACTACCATCTTCATCTCCAAGAAATTTCTTAGTGGCCGTAAGGTAATTCCTCGGATCGCTTCCGAAAACCTCTTTCGCCTCTTCCTGTCCATAATCCAACTTATAAATCTTTGGCCACTCTGGCCAAGGGTTGTCGGGAGCTCGTTCTTCAGGGGGGCGAGGCATGATCTCCAGTTGCGTAACCGTTTTACAACCATGGCGTACGGAGGTTCCCACGCAATCGGTGCCCGTGTCACCGCCTCCTATGACAACCACATCCTTATCTTTGGCGGCAGTCTCAAAAGTTGTTACGTCCTTCAACTCAAGCAAGCCTTGCGTGTTAAGAGTTAAGAACTCCATTGCAAAATGAACTCCCTTGAGTTCTCTTCCCTCTATGGGCAGATCACGAGGTTTGGTTGCTCCGCAGCAAAGTACGACCGCATCAAAATCCTCGACGAGTTTCTTGGCCGGCAAGTCTTTCCCAATCTCGGTTGAAACTATGAACTCTATTCCTTCGGCAACAAGAAGATCGACCCTCCGCTGAATGTATTTCTTGTCCAACTTCATGTTGGGAATCCCGTACATCAAAAGACCACCGACACGATCTGCTCGCTCATATACTGTGACCAAATGGCCCGCTTTGTTGAGTTGGTCAGCGGCAGCCAATCCGGCAGGACCCGAGCCAACAACGGCCACTCGCTTACCAGATCTTGTTGATGGAGGAGAAGGTTTTACCCATCCCTCTTGAAAACCCTTGTCGATGATTGCGCACTCGATGCTCTTAATTGCAACCGGAGGCTCAATAACACCCAATACACAAGAACCTTCGCAAGGCGCGGGGCAGACCCGGCCAGTAAATTCAGGAAAATTATTGGTTTTGTGCAAACGCTCCAAAGCATCCTTCCATTTGTCTTGATAAACCAAGTCATTCCACTCAGGAATCAAGTTGTTAATTGGGCAACCACTGGCCATATTACTAATAGTCATTCCCGTATGACAATACGGTGTGCCACAATCCATGCACCTAGAACCTTGAACTCTTAATTTGGATTCTTGAAAGTCTTCGTGGATTTCTGCCCAATCCTTTATACGCTCTAAAGGGTGTCGATCAGGAATCGGTCGCCTTTTGTATTCCAAGAATCCGGTAGGTTTGCCCATTTCTAAATAAAATATAAAAGGTCAAGTTAATTGCCCGCAGCAACGTTTTCTTCAAAAGCCGCCTGTACAGCTTCTTCACCCTTCAAGCCTCTATCCTCAGCCCTTTTCAAAGCCAAAAGAACTCGTTCGTAGTCTTGTGGCATGATCTTTAAGAAACTATTAATGAAACTGTCCCAATTTTCGAGAATTTCATTTGCTCTAAAGGAATCGGTCAATTCTTGATGCTCGTAAATTAAAGTTCTAACTTGATTTATGTCATCATCTTCGCACTCGACCAATGGGTATACCTTGACCATCTCTTTATTTAGTTTCTTAGAAATAAAGTCACCTGATTCATCCAAGATGTAAGCTATCCCTCCAGACATTCCTGCACCGAAATTTCGTCCCGTTTCACCAAGGCATAAGACTAGACCGCCAGTCATATACTCGCATCCATGATCCCCCATACCCTCAACAACTGCTTGAACTCCGGAATTTCGGACACAAAAACGCTCCCCGGCCACACCGGCAATAAAGGCTTTTCCAGCAGTAGCTCCATAAAAACAGACATTTCCGGTGATGATATTTTCATGAGCGATAAAGGGAGAATCTTTCGGTGGTCGAACTATGACTTTTGCCCCTGATAACCCTTTCCCGCAATAGTCATTGGTATCACCAGTTACCGTGAAAGTCATACCTCTTGGACAGAATGCGGCTAAACTTTGCCCTGCGGAGCCTTCAAGGTTTATGCAAAGAGTGTCCTCCGGAAGACCATTTATTCCATAGCGGCGAGAAATCTCTGCTCCAGTTATGGTGCCAACAACTCTGTTAGTGTTAATAACAGGTAGATCGATCACAACAGACTCTTTTTTGCGAATCGCAGGTTCGGCGGCTCCAAGAATGCTTTTTAAGTCAAGAGATTGTTCCAAAAGATGATCTTGTTTCATTTGACAGAATGTGCCGACATCTGAAGCAACTTTTGGACGATGTAGGATTTTCGAATAATCCAACCCTTTGGCTTTCCAGTGGTCAATGGCCTGCCTAAGTTCAAGCTTGTCTACTCTTCCAACCATTTCATTTACGGTTCTAAAGCCCAACTTAGCCATGGTTTCCCTCATTTCTTCGGCAACGTATGTCATGAAATTGACCACAGCATCCGCGCCACCAGAAAATTTTTCCCTCAAGCGAGGGTCCTGAGTGGCGATCCCAACTGGACAAGTGTTTTTATGGCAAACTCTCATCATCAAACACCCTAGAGTAACCAGAGGTGCGGTCGCGAAGCCAAACTCTTCGGCTCCTAAGAGGCATGCGATTGCTACATCTCGACCTGTCTTCAATTGTCCATCCGTTTCCAAAACCACTCGACTTCGAAGATCGTTCAGTAGTAGAGTTTGATTTGTTTCAGCCAAACCCAATTCCCAAGGTGCTCCGGCGTGTTGTATGGAAGAACGTGGAGATGCGCCAGTTCCTCCATCGTAACCGGACACTAGAATTACATCAGCTTTGGCTTTTGCTACACCAGCGGCAATAGTACCAACCCCCACTTCGGAGACCAATTTGACATTAACGCGAGCATGCAGATTTGAATTCTTGAGATCATGAATCAATTCGGCCAAATCTTCGATCGAATATATATCATGATGTGGTGGAGGTGAAATTAAGCCTACTCCAGGTGTCGTACCTCTTGTTTTGGCAATTGGCGGAAGTACTTTATGACCAGGAAGTTCCCCACCTTCACCAGGTTTTGCACCCTGAACTATCTTTATCTGTATCTCATCAGAATTGACTAAGTAAAAGCTAGTGACCCCAAACCTGCCACTCGCAACCTGTTTAATGGCAGAACGACGGGAATCGCCGTTGGCATCAGGAGTAAAGCGGTCTAGTTCTTCTCCGCCCTCACCCGTGTTAGATTTACCTCCAAGTCGATTCATCGCAATTGCCAAACTCTCGTGAGCTTCTTTGGAAATTGATCCATAAGACATGGCTCCGGTCTTGAACCGTTTTACTATTTCAGAAGCGTCCTCTACTTCGTCGATTGGAATTTGCTCTGAATCGTTGACTATGAACTCCATTAAGCCCCTAAGGGTGTATAAATCTCTTGATTGATCGTTAACCGCCTCAGAATATTCCTTGAATACTTCGAAGTCGCCCAAGCGAGTGGCTTTTTGAAGCTTGTGGATGGTAGTGGGGTTAAAAAGATGCTTTTCTCCATTCGCTCTCCATTGATAGATACCTCCAGGGTCTAAGGGCAATGATCGTTCGTCGGGCCTTGGCGCAAAAGCGAAGCGATGACGGTGACGGGCTTCAGCGGATAGAGTTGAAAGTCCGACACCTTCCACACGGGATGAGGTTTTGCAGAAATAATCGTCAATTAATGATTGGTTCAAGCCAATCGCCTCAAATATTTGCGCCCCTCTGTATGAAGCGATCGTAGAGATGCCCATTTTGGACATTGTTTTAATGACTCCGTTAAGATTAGCTTTGAGAAACTTACTGCAAGCAATATGTGGATCCATTTGAAGATCGTCGCAATGAATCATGTACCTGACTGATTCCAACGCCAAATAAGGGTTGATCAAGTCAGCGCCATACCCGAGTAATAGTGCAAAGTGCTGTACTTCTCTGGGTTCGCCAGTCTCAAGAACAAGAGAAACTTTCGTTCTAGTGCCTTTTTTTATTAAGTGATGATGAAGGCCTGAACATGCGAGGAGAGCGGGCATGGCGGCTAAATCCGCAGATAAAGACTTGTCAGACAAGATAAGAATGTTCGCGCCTTCTTCTATTAATCTGTCTGCTTCTTCAAATAAATTGCATAAAGCATCCTTAATGTCGATGCCCTCATCACATTCGAAGTCAGGACGATAAAGCATGGAAAGTTTACGGACGGTAAAATCACTCGGCAATGTGTGCTCAAGTTGCCTGATTACCTCATCTCCGACGAGAGGAGACTCGAATTTAATCATACGGCAGCTAGCGACGCAAGGGGAGGTCAGATTACCTTCCGAACCGATAAAAGTAATGGAAGATGTAACGATTTCCTCCCGAATAGGATCAATCGGTGGGTTCGTAACTTGGGCAAATAACTGCTTGAAATAATTGTAAATAAGTTGAGATTTTTCAGAAAGTACGGCCAAAGGAGAATCGTTGCCCATCGAACCTAGAGGTTGTTTGCCGGTCTGAGCACTCGGACCTAACAAAAATCGAATATCTTCGAAGGTGTACCCAAAGGCTTTTTGACGGACTAAAATGTTAGAGAAGTCATCATCATGTTTTTCCGAAGTTTGCGGTAGACTGGAAGCCTCTATCATACTTTGGCTCAACCATTCCCCATAGGGCTTCTCCGATGCGATATTACATTTAAGTTCATGGTCATCGATTATCCGGCCTGCATCCATATCCACAAGAAACATTCTGCCCGGTTCTAGTCTGCCTTTTTTTATTACTTTAGAAGAATCAATCGAAGACAAAACACCTACTTCGGATGCTAGAATTACCATATCGTCACTAGTGACGTAATATCGAGAAGGTCGCAGACCATTTCTGTCCAAAACTGCACCAACTTGAATACCATCAGAAAAAGCAATAGAGGCAGGACCATCCCAAGGTTCCATAATACAAGCATGAAATTCGTAAAAGTCTTTTTTCAGTGAATCCATGTTGTTGTGTTTTTCCCAAGGTTCGGGAATCATCATCATCATAGAGTGAGCGAGACTACGCCCTGAAAGTGTTAAAAACTCTAGGCAATTATCGAATTTTTGAGAATCTGAACCATCTTCGCGAATAATTGGTAAAAGTTTGTGAAAATCATCTCCGAAGACTTCACTTGCAATTTGATATTGACGAGCGTAAGACCAATTCTCGTTACCTCTAACAGTGTTGATTTCGCCATTATGACACAGGTATCTAAAAGGCTGAGCGCGAGGCCAACTTGGAAAAGTGTTTGTCGAAAACCGAGAATGAGTTAAGGCAAGGGCCGAATCCATGTTTGGATTACTCAGGTCTGGAAAATATTGGGCTAGTTGTTCAGTGGTAAGCATGCCCTTGTAGGTCATGGTTCGGGATGACAAAGAATTAATGAAAAAAGAATTTTCATCAGTTGAACCATCCCGATATCTGAGTTCGTAGGATATAATTCTCCGTGCTAGGTATAATTTTCTTTCGAACGGCAAACCTCGTTCGCATTCCTCTGGTTTGGCAATAAACAGCTGCTCCATGTGAGGTTCACATTCATATGATGCTTTACCCAAAATTTCACTGTTAACGGGTACGGTTCTCCATCCTAAAATTTGAAGGTTTTCTTGCGCCAATACACGTTCGACTGTTTTTTTCTCGGAAGATCTTTTACGAGAATCCTTGGAAAAATAAATGAAACCAGCAGCATAATCCCCCAATGAAGGCAGCTCGATGGAATGATCAGATCTCATCGCTTCTCTAAGAAAATTGTCTGGAAGTTGGATGAAAATACCGGCACCGTCACCGGTAATTGGATCACATCCACATCCACCACGATGATCCAAATTAACACAGATTTCCAAAGCTCCTTTAACAATATCATGAGATTTCCGGCCCTTGAGGTTTACAATAAACCCCATACCACAGTTCTCGTGTTCATACTGTGGATCATACAAGCCTTGTTTGAGAGGTACGCTCATGTTAAAGAATAAAAATCGTTATATTGCATCTTACTCGTGCAACAAACGCAAAATCTTACTATTTTGCGTTATGAAAGAACGCGGTCAAGGCTATTAGAAATTCTGCGTTTCTTTTCAAATTACGATTTATTTGCGTTTGGTAATGAAAAAGTGAGAAAACCATTGAACAAAATTGATGCCGCCTTAATTGAGTTTGTGGATCTCCGAAGATGGCCATATTTCCGTTAGAATAACGAACGAGAAACTTTAATTTTGGCGAAATTAGGTGAGCCATCTATTTTCTGTTTGTTCAAACCTTTAGTTTGCAAATGCAGAATAATAGACTTAATAAGTCCTGATGAAAATCAATGCATATCTAAAACCACATTGCGGTTGGAGTATGGGAGTTCGCGCAATTATGGAAAAATATTCTCTCGAGTACACCGATCTTGATATAATTAATAACCCTGAAATTTATGCCGAAATGGTTGAAAAATCAGGACAACCCTTGTCTCCATGCGTTGAGATTGACGGAATCATGCTTGCTGACGTAAGTGGTGAAGAGGTTGAGAACTACATGCTCTCCAACAACCTCGTAAGTGAAAACGAAAAATCCACTGATGTCCCGACTAACGCTCCTTGTTCGGACGAAGAGCATGAAAGGCAAGCATCACAATCCACCGAGAGCTCGCCTGTCAGATTCTTTTAGAAAAGAGCCACTCGCTACTTTCAAAAAATTTCACTTCAGTTGAAGATTTAGTTGTTTTGTGTATATTTTTTTGGACGGTAAAGCATAATATGTCACAGGATTGTGCACTATCTGCGGTATAATACGATTATCGTAAAGACATTGTTGACTAATTTACCAATTGATACAATCTTACAGCGTTAGCATAACCTGTAATCATTGTTTATGAAAATAAGAATCTTATCAATCGATATAGATAAAAGCGAAGGAAGCGATACGATTATCGACAAATCGAAAGGGGTCAAAAATTATACCCTATACATCTTTAAATCCAATGCTTTGGCCAAGACTTCGGTTGGGCTCACGGATGTCCATGCTGGCGACATCCTCTTTCTGGGTCCGGATTTCCCTCATTATATCCGAAGCAAACAAGGGGAATGGGCATATGATGCCATTTCCTTCAAAGGCTCGGATGCCACTCGCCTAGTGTCGCAGGTCGGCATCGAGCTCAATTCACTCAACACACCTTTACAAACCTATTTTGCCGATGCCCTGCTTGAAAAGATTTCTAAGGAAATTCGTTCAACGGATATGCTTTGGGAACGGGTTGTGGCATCCTGCCTTGACGAACTCCTCACAAAGGTCGTTCGGTTTTCAAAGCAAGATTTTGTCCTATCCATGCCTGATCATTCGCAAAAGTTGAGAGATTTAAGGACCGAGGTGCACGAAAACTTTTCAAAGCCTTGGACAATTGGGCAAATGGCTTCCATGATGGGCCTTAGCGCAAGCAGGTTTGCATCGCTTTACAAACAGGAATTCACCACAAGCCCTACCGAAGATTTGATTCGAACACGAATAACTCAAGCCAAGAAAATGCTTTCAACAACCAAGGTAAGCGTTAAGCAAGTTTCTCAGGCATGTGGATTTGAAAGCGTTCATTATTTTCACCGAGCTTTTAAAAGGAGAAATAATATAACGCCCAAGCATTACCAAAATCATAAACTCTCAATGAAAGGATCCATTCCAGTTGAAGAGAAGACGTTCACACTGGATGGACTTTCGATAGATTCCGATTTTTCAGGAACGATGGAAATTGTAGGCGGAGAAATCGTTTTCCACGGCAGCAATGCGGAGTGGGCCGAATTTCTAGGCTCTTCAGTTGAAGAAGTGCAAAACAAGCCTTTTCTAAATTTCGTCAGTCCTCAGGATCTGAACATAGCACAAGAAACTATCAATAACATTATGGAGGGAAGAAATGTTAAAGACATTTCGCTCAACCTCGTAACCAACGACGGCAGTTTCTCCAAAATAGCATTTTCAGCGCTAACCAAAGGAAATACATGGTTTTGGTTTGCAAAGAAAGCTTTGCTCCAGGATTAATTCAATCAATTTTTATTTAGACTGCCTTGTAATTGCGAGGCTTCCTTGCAGAATGCACTTGTGCATATCATAAAGTACTCTTCGATCTTTTACACACTCCTCCTAGTCTTTTTTCTGGAAAAAAGTTCCGGTGAAAGTTCAGGGAGGCTTCTTTCGGAAGTCCGTCAACTCACTTTTGACAGCATCAGGGCAGGTGAGGGTTATTTCTCAAGTGACGGAAATTTGCTAGTTTATCAGTGCGAGAAAGTACCTAAAAATCCTTTTTATCAGATCTTTGTCCTTAGTCTTTTAACCGGTGAAGACAAACAAATTTCCTCAGGGATAGGGAAAACAACATGTGCTTGGATTCACCCTAGTGGTAAATCCATATTGTATTCATCGACCCATCTTGATCCAAACTCGCTGGATCTACAATCTTTCGAATATGATCAACGGGCGAGTGGGAAATCTCGCAAATACAGTTGGGATTACGATGAGAACTACGACATTTTTTCAAAATCCCTAGAAACCGGTCAATTGTCTCGTCTCACGAAGCACAAAGGATACGATGCAGAAGCTTCCTATTCGCCTCAAGGTGACAAGATTCTATTCAGTTCAAATAGAGAAGCCTACTCGAAGCCACTCAGTGAAAAACACAAATTAATCCTACAAAGAGACCCTGCTGTCTTCAATGATTTGTATATCATGGAAAGCAACGGCTCCAACCCAAGAAGATTAACTTCCGCGCTCGGCTATGATGGCGGACCATTCTTTAATTCAAAAGGTGATATGATTTGCTGGAGGAGGTTTTCTTCGGATGGTCACAATGCCGAGATCTACACAATGGATTTAGATTCTGGTTCCGAACAAAGACTAACGGATTTAAAGGTGATGTCATGGGCACCCTACTTTCACCCTTCGAACAAATACATTATTTTTGCGACGAACATTCACGGGTTTAACAATTTTGAGCTCTACATGGTCGATTTAAAAGGCAAGCGCAAGCCCGTGCGCGTAACCGAACGGAAAGGCTTTGATGGTTTGCCAAGTTTTTCACCCGATGGACTCACCTTGTCTTGGACCAGTAACCAAACGAACTCAGGAAAGTCTCAGCTCTTTTTAGCGAAATGGAACCATAACCTCGCACTTCAGAAACTTGGCCTTGCCACAGGAAATGATGACTTGCTGCTCTCGAACGTAACTCAGGGTTCATGGGATAAGACAATTCCTGACCTTTCCGTAGAAGATAGTAAATTTCACATCGACTTCCTAACCGATGATAAGCTTGCAGGTAGGCTGACGGGGACCGAAGGTGCTCGAATCGCAGGAGAATTTGTCGCCAAACAATTTCAAAAAATGGGACTTGAGCCATTTGAAAATGATAAGTGGCATCAGGAATTTCCCTTTACTCATTCAGCCAAAGTCGATTCCGGCAGCACTCTCATTTGGAATAAAATTGCACAGGAAACTCTTGTGCTGGAACAGGATTGGAATCCTTTATCCTTTAGTGAATCCGGAGTCCTTGAGGTTGATGATTTGATTTTCGCCGGATACGGACTCCGGCCGAAGCAACTCGTCAACGAGGACGAATATGATTCTTACACGCATTTGGAGGTAAAAGATAAATGCGTTATGGTTCTTGGTGGGCTTCCGGATTCTTGGAGTGAAGAGGAAAAGGAAAATCTTCGCTACGATGGCACTTATCAGAAAAAAGCTCGAATTGCCAGAGATCTTGGCGCCAAAGGAATCATTTTCATCAACCCGGAATCGGATGAGCCCGTATCCTTTTCAAAATCATTCGCCAACGAGATGATTTCCATAAAATCGCTCTCTTTAAGTAAGAATTTTGTACGAAAGGTCTTTTCATCAAATGGGAGAAACTTTGAGAGCATTCTTTCCAAAATCTCCAAAGGCGAACCTTACATGGGCTTTGCCTTACCAAAAACATACTTAAAAGGCAAAATTACAGTCATTCGAGAACGAGGCACAGGCATTAACACACTTGCGTTACTCAAAGGAAGCGGAAATAGAAATAACAACAAGCTCATTGTCATTGGAGCCCACCTTGATCATATTGGTAGGGGGAGAAGAAGTTCCAGAGCCAAGAAAACGGATTTTGGGAAAATACATCCTGGAGCTGATGACAACGCTTCCGG
>Ga0160422_10001313_pt1 | contig 15573 bp, 20 predicted proteins | sample Fk160mmetaG_FD_108192 | JGI IMG/M metagenome (GOLD analysis project Ga0160422, IMG submission 108192) | Marine microbial communities from the Central Pacific Ocean - Fk160115 60m metaG | ecosystem: Environmental > Aquatic > Marine > Oceanic > Photic zone | place: The Central Pacific Ocean... | reverse complement strand
TTGAGGGATATCATCAGCTTCCCAGACCGTTAGATTAATATTTCGATTAGCGTTTGTGATTAATTTTAAACCTGCGCGCCATAGAGGATCCAAACTACGTCGATGGATCAAATAAATCATTGGCGCCGGCATATGCCACACAACTAGATAATCTTTTTTACAATACTGATCGACCTCTTCTTCTGAATCAAACTCATATTTTGATATGAGAGCTTCTTCTTCTGCTGTCAATCGATTATTAGAGTTTTCTACTGGGACTGTATGTACTTTGAAATCAAATTCACCAGGATTATCTTTCAAATAAGTGTCAATAGATTTCAGGTACCCTCTAGCTGCGACAGCATACCCACTGCAGTCTCTAAACTGACTTACATATACTATATTCATTTTTTTACAACATCATGAATTTTGATTCTGGCTCTTCACCATTAATCTGTGGAGTGCTTAATTTAACAATTTCTTTTTGCTGATAACATGCAGCAATGCTATCATTAAATTTGTTATACATTTTTTCTGCAGAGAAATTAGTGTTAATCCACTTCTTTAATTCTGTTGCTTGCTTCTTGAAACGACCATAGTCTTTATATACTTCTTCTAATTTATGCCTATATGAACTTTCTTCTGGGAAGCACCACATTGAATCAGCAACAATTACTCCGTCCCAAACAGAATTTTTCTGTACAGGTCTCATTGTATAATCGATTCTTGAGAACATAGCTTTGTTCTTTACCTTTCCTTTTTTATCCTTTGTTGGCTTGTAAAGGAAATCAACATGACCACTCCAGTCTGGAGCAATGACTGGAATTCCACTATAAGCAGCTTCAAAAATAGGCAAGCCAAAGCCTTCTCCATGAGTCGTTGTCACATACGCTTTGACCTTTCTGTTTGTGTAGAGAGAATGAATTTCCTCATCAGTCATATCGCCATGCAAAAGATAGACTTTGCATTTTCGATCTGGGTATTTTGTTAATAAATCTTTTAGGCCGGCCTCTAGAGCATTTCTATCTAATAGATTGTTCTTGACAATATTTGATTTTATAATCAAGCCAGCATCTTTGTTGTCTGCAAACTCTTTAACAAAACCATGCACAGTCATTTCCATATTTTTTCGTGGACCCCACTGTGCAACCGTGAGAAAATTAAAGTTAGTTTTCAAATCTAAATCAATCTTAACAGATTCGAACTTCTTAACTGGATAGTGTACAACATCGATTGGGGTCGTGCATCTAAAATTAGGAATGTTCTGTCCTGTTTCTCTGTTCGTAACATTATAACTTGTATTGTTGTAAACGTTTTTTGAGTGCTCTGATACAACAACAATTCTGTCCATTATTCTGGATTTATCTAACCAATCAACAGATACTTTTGTTGTTTCAATTCCAGCAGTTACACCAATATTTACTTTTGCAATCTTTTCCCATTCGTTAGGAATGGTCACTTGAAGTGACAAATCATATTGAGCAGGAACATTTTGTTGTTGACATTGCTGGTGATATACGATTGTTTTTTGTAAAAGTGAATCGATATATTGCCTTTCTTCAGAATTATCGTTTAACCACCCGGTCTTACCCCAATTTGTAGTAGTAACGTATATATCATACTTCTCTTCTTGACTTCTTAGTGAGCGCAAGACAAATCTAGCATGCTCGCCATATCCGCTTCTGGTAAGCAGCGGGCCTCTTAAAATTACTCTCTTCTTCATTATAGCTCCATTAATTTCCAAGATTGATAATTTTTACGTGTATCCCATGAGCCTAAATTCTCATGAACACTGGTAAGTAACTCATCCCAATTTTTACTGTAAGTTTCAAAATTGTAGTTGCTTTCTACATGTTGCCGTCCTTTACGGCCCAACTCGCGTCTTTGCTCTTTTGTCATATTATACATCTTTTCTAGAGCTTCGACAACCTTCTCCTCATCTAATCTATCTTCATAGATCCATGGGATCTCTTGCGAGCCAATAATTGCCTTTGAAGAAGGCTCTAAACCAATACCAAACCATTCTTCTCCGTCTGTTACTTGCTCTTGCAATCCGCCTGTCATATTTACAAGAATCGGAGTCTCACATGCTAAAGACTCCAAAGTCGCCAATCCAAACCCTTCTGCGTCTGAAACGTTTATTGTACAATCTGCAACGTTGTACAAGGTCGCCATGGCGTCAAAAGGTAATTTTTCTTGCGAAAATCTAACTTGACCGTCAGTCAAACCAATTTCACTAATTATTGCTTCTAAGTCTTGCCCATTAGGATCTTTAACGTCAGTATGCATCAAAAGCATAGCCTTGTCGTGACCAACTTTATCTAAAAAGCTCTTAAACCAAAAAATCAAAGATCCACTTTGTTTTCTTCTAGCATTTCTATTGTTCCAAAAGAAGATAACCTTATCGCTGTCTTCCTCTCCAAAATGCATATTTTTAAATTTTTCTACTGTTTCATCGTCCATTTTCTTAAAGACGTCAGTATCGATTGAATGAGGAACATAAGTGCTTTGTACCGCAGGCGATACATTCTTAACGATATCGTCTGTAACTTTAGAAATAGTTGCTATAACATCTGTAGAATCATACCAAACTTTATTAAACTTCGGATAAGGATAATTATCCCAAACATGATAATATATCATCGGAGCTACTGCGCGGACTTCATTTTCAATCTCCCACAGCCAACCAAAAAATCTAGGATCTGTCATAAACCAAACAATATCTGGCTTTTCAGATCTTAAAATCGAACGTATCATATCCTGATTTCCATAACCATCAACAGGATAAATTACCCATTCATTTCCCCACTCTTCAGTAGTGACTGGTTTGTAATCACGGTGTTTTATTGCACCTCCAAAACTTATAAACTGATATTTACCAGTTTTTAGCATTGCTTCGATCATATTCTTTGTTTGAATTCCCACTCCAGAAGGAGAGAGGGGGTGATCACTTAAAGTTAATATTTTGATTTTTTTCACTTTTTCCTCTTTTTATGAACAAAATTTTGTTTTGTAAAACTCGCAACCGTAGCCGCTAGTACAGGCAAGACGATTTTTAACAAAATTATTTTTTTCTATATTATACAACGCTTTGTTCAATAATTTAAGAGCATTTTCAGTTTTCTTTGGTCCGCTAGTTACACGAAATATTTCAATAACGTCTTTCTTAGCAGTTCTTTTCATCAAAGCAAAGTGGGTTTCAATATCTCTAATATTAATTGAGTGTTTTTTTGCAAAAAAATACTTGTAAAGAGTTAACTGATATGTTGTCATTCTATCGTTTTTTCTTTTTGAATTCCATCCCCATGAACATGTTTTCCAATCAATAACATGATACTTTTCACCTGATTTAATTACCAAGTCAACATATCCTTTGAATTTTGGATCATAATCTTCTATATCTTCATATAGCATCTCTTCCGTAGAGACTACTTCATAATCTTCAAAATATTCTGAAAGAGCCGGTAAAATATTTTCAATCAACATTGGCGCTTGTTTATACATGCCCTTGATTAAATCTTTGCTCTTATCAATGTTAAGCTCTTCAAGTCTTTCAGTAAAATCACTATTAAAAACCTCAACAGGATTTTTTAAACCTTCTACCAGAAGTTTTTCTGCGACATTATGCAACGCTGTTCCAAATGCAGTGTATTCATTACCTTCAAAAACATTAACACGATCGATATATGCTAGTTTCTGCTTATACGGGCATTCATCCCAAGTCTTAAGCTCGGAAAACGAAATATGTTTTTGCATCTATCCCTCTTTTTGTGTTCGTCTAGAAGATGAATTAGATGCTCTTTTTGTTCGAGATTTGCGCGAACTAGTTCTAGTATGAACTACCGGAGGTTTTGTACTAATTGTTTCTTCAACTTCAACTGTAGGAACAATTTGTTTTGTTTTAATAGTTTTTGTAGTGGAAGAAGTTTTTTTTGGTAGCAAAAATTTCCACTGTGCCTGCAGTCTGTCAGGATTGGTATTCCACAATTCTGTCGCAACAACACACTTACCAAATTTAACATTTTGTTTTGCTAATTCTTTCTCAACATCTTTAGTAGTTACTAAAATTCTCTTACCGTCTGTTTTTCTAACCGAAGGAACATCGACTGTAACAATAATATGATTGTCTTTTTTTTCAATTGATTTAATTTTCATTTTACATCTCCATGTTATATAAGTAGTTGATTTTTTGATATAATTTTGGACTTATAGATTTTAGATATTTAGAATCTCCCAATATATATTCTTCAAAACCATTAGCAAAATATTCACGCAATGAAGTTGCAGCATATGCTGAAGCGTAAAGGCCTTCAGTTATTGCATTTAAAACAGGATATCCTACTGTTTCGTAAAAAAACATATCTAATCCTTCTGAATACGAAGGGTCATAAAAATTATATTTTTCTACATCATAACCATGGTGTTTTAACAAGCTTTTTAATCTATCGCGTTTGCCTAAAAATTCTTGCTCTATCTTACCATCGGTATATAATTCACCACCGTATTGTTCTTCCAAACCATGTGACACCTCATGAACGATATCATCTACTAAATCTTCAGTACCATCTTGCTCATTTGTTATATATATTGCACCGTCTTTGTACATGGCATTAATCGATCGATCCTTAAGAAAGGAAAAACTACCAATATAAATCATCTCAACAGGCTCAAGCAAATGCCTAGGTAGCAGAGCCTCTACCTCTGAAGCTATAAAATTTAGGTCAATACCATCAGGCAAAGGATTGATAATCATTATTAGCTTATCATATATTTTATAACCGTGAGCACTTTTTAATATGCTCTCTTTTATGTATTCTTTAACCATTTTCTAAGTTGTTATGCGCACGTTCCGCACTTTCTATATCAGTCATAGCTTGTTGATATCCTCTAATCCAATTTTCTTCTGCTATAGCTAAAAGAAATTCTGGAAATTCTTGAGACATTACTTCAACTAACATTTCTACTGTAACGTTGCCATCTTCTGGATCTAATTTTTCTCCAACATATTCAACTAGTTGATTTTTAAGATCGTTTTCTGGCTCTATTGTTTCTTTTAATACGGGGTTTTCTACCGAGTCCATCTTTTCCTCCGATATGTTTCATATCAATAATTATATATAATAAAAATACAATTGTAAATAATATAACAACTAAATACATAGTTTTAAATAATTTTATAAAACTTTTGCTGCCAGTGTTGCGACTTTTGACCTTTCGCCTTTTAAAAGTGTCATATGACCTGAAAGTTCATAATTTTTTAACTTCTCTACTGCATATGTTAAACCGTTTGAGGTTGCATCTAAATACGTATTATCTATTTGCTCAACATCGCCAGTCAAAATAATTTTTGTATTTTCACCGACGCGGGTAACAATTGTTTTCAATTCATGAACCGATAAATTTTGAGCTTCATCAATTATAATAAAAGCGTTGGAAATGGAACGGCCTCTAATATATGTCAGAGCCTCTATTTCAATTGTACCATTTTCAAAAAATATTTCCATAGCACTCTTCCTGCCATTCATCAAGAAATCTAGATTATCTTGGATTGGCATTAACCATGGCCTCATTTTTTCTTCTAAAGTGCCAGGTAAAAATCCTATATCTTTTCCGAGCGGCTGAACTGGTCTAGAAACAATTAACTTTTTATATGTATTTTTCTCTAAAACTTGTTCTAGGCCGGTTGCTAAAGCCATTAATGTTTTCCCGCAGCCGGCTTTGCCATACATTGTAACTATAGGCACTTCAGGATCTAGCAAAAGGTTCAAAGCAAACGTTTGTTCTTTATTCCTAGGCTTCAAACCCCATATTCCTTGTTTAAATTCAGTAATTTTTTCTAGCGAGGTATTGTAATTTATAAAACGTGCAAGAGCTGTCTTTTTTTCATTTAAATTTGATACAAGCATAATAAACTGATTTGGATATAACTCAATATCGTCTTTTTCTACTGTGATATTTTCATCATTATAAAATTGATCAATTGTTTCATCATCAACTAAATATTTGACAAATCCAGTATACAAGCTGCCAACATTATCAACAACTTGGTCTGATACATAATCCTCAGTTAATAAATCTAATGAATCGCATTTAACTCTCATGTTAATATCGCGTGTAACAAGAATAACTTTTCTTTTAAGATTTTTTGCTTGTTCAGTAATCGCGGTAGCAATAATTTGATTGTCAGCGCTTGATACGTCGCATCCAATCGGTATATGATCAAAGTCATATCCCCTAACGGATAAAATGCCCTTGCCTTTTGCCAAACGCACACCTTTGTGCAAGTTGCCTTTTTCACGCAAAGAATCTAAAGTACGAATTATACTGCGTGCGTTTAAGCCAACCCCGTCTTGCCTTTTCTTGTGCTTATCAATCTCATCCAAAACTTTCAACGGAACTATAATATCATTATTTTTATAAGAAAATATTGACTCATGATTCGTTAAAAAGACATTAGTATCAATAACATAGGTTTTTTTCATTTGATGTTCCTTTGTGAAAAATATATATTTATCCTTTTAGCACTTAGATCAGTACTATATAAAGTATAGGGAGGGCAGCTGCCAATATGAAAAAAATAATTTTTTTAACTCTGCTTTTAACATCTTTCTTAATCTCTTGTGTTAGTGTTAAAACGCCAACCTACAGTATAACTAGTATACTTCCTAGAGATTCATTTGTTAAAGTCGAAGTACAAGTTAAAGTAACCAAATGTAGTGAAGAAGAAAATGGGATCTGCGTCTCCAACAAAGCAGTAGCGCATGGGTCTGGAGCGGTATTAAAAAATACAAAATCCGGTGCCTATGTTTTAACGGCGGGACATGTTTGCGAAGAAGACGAAATAAAATATGAATTAGAGCGCGATGGTTTTGAATTCAATATGCGTTTCGAAGTTTTAAATTTGGCCGGTAAAGTACACGATGCGGTTATCGTAGCCATCGACAAAGATTTAGATACATGTATTCTATATGCTTCGGATATGAGTGAAAATACCGTTAGACTGAGAAGACATAGTAAACCAAAAATTGGTGAAAAAGTCTATAATATTGCTGCGGCAGCTGCAATATTTGATATCGATATGGTGCCTATTTTAGAAGGTAGATATTCAGGCGACATTACTTCAATGCCGGGAATGGGAGATAAAAACTTTTCTGTATATACTATTCCAGCAATTGGAGGTTCTAGTGGATCGCCGGTCGTTGATAAAGATGGAGTATTGGTTGGAATGATACACTCTGTGCATGTAAGATTTCCAAACGTCTCTTTTTCTCCTAGAACAAAAGATTTATATGACTTCATTTATTCTGTGTTATAAAGAATCTTTGTCGCCTATAACATAACCCAATACCATAACAACAATAACAACAAAGACAGCTAGTAATATATCTTGCATTATAATAACTTTCTTGTTTTATTGACGTAATCATGCATTACTATGCCAGAACTAGTTCCAACATTTAAACTACGCACAGAACCATATTGCGGTATTTCTACTACATAATCAGACCATTCCATAAGTGTCGATGTGACACCTTCACCTTCTTCTCCAAAAATCATCAAAGGTGGTTTTTCTAAACGATTCCAATCAAATTCATCTAGCTTCATAACATTGTATTTTTCAACGTTATTATCAAGTGCGACAAATGTATACCTTTTTTTAAGGCTTAAAACGTCCTCTAAGGCATTTATGTGTCTTAAAGGGGTGTAGTGGTGTGTTCCAACTGCCCCTCGTCTATCCCACCTTTTCTTGCCGATATAGAAGACTTCTTTAGCGTTGAAAGCATTTGCATTTCGAACCATGGTTGAAATGTTAAAGTCGCCATTCCAATGTTCCATCAAAACTGCATAATCAAAAGCCGTTTCTTCCAAGGCTTCTTTAATTTCTTCTACAGATGAATCTTTAAACCTATCTGTTACATTTCTTTTCCAGAAAGACCATTTTTCTCTATTCATCTACTTCATAAGGTGTTTGTGGCTGAGGCGGGCTTTGAGGCTGAGGCGAATTAACGCGGACATTCTGTTCTAACGTTTGTAAGAGCGTTTCGGCTGTTGATAATTTGCCAATCAATGCATCTAACTCATCAATGATTCCAGAATGATCTGGGGTTACAGAAGGATTGTTCAAATATAAAGACAATGTAGCCAAAGCTTCTTCTCTTTGCGCTGTATACCGAGCAACCAAAGCTTTTATTAAAAGTGTTCCCATAATTTATTCCTTTTCAAAGACTAGTTTTCTGTTTCATTATATGATGTGTCGCGCGCTGCTACAATATCCCAATCACCTAGATCTCTCGTAGATCTTAATGTGTGGCGAAATATATTAGCAGTTGGCATGGCATCTGCAAAACTGACTGCTTTAACTTCTAAATTTTCAACTTTTTTATTCTTTTTATTAAAAAAAGTAAAGTAATATAATTTGTAATTCATTTTTATCCTAATAAAAGATCTTTCTTTTTGCTGCTTCCTGACTCTTCATTGACAGACTCTTGCTCTAAACTTTCTTCTAAATGCAATTCTGCTAAATGAGGATATTTCTCAAGAAGTTGCGGCAAGGTCAAACTTTCTAGTCTCATTATTTTTTTTATTTTTTCTATTATTTTTGACATTTTTTTTCTTTTTTGGCTTCTTTTCTTCAAAGTCTGGATGCAGGCGTGTTTTCACGACAAAGCTATTGCGACTAGATAAATACTTTACCTTTACTTGCATTCCTTCATGAGTAGTGTTTCCTTCCCACAAAGATAAAAGCTTTTTTCTTTTTTGATCAGCCTCTTCATATGAAGAATGAAAAGAATCATTTTTCCAAGGTTTATTATTCATAGATTATTTCTGATTTTTTGCTACTGTCTGTAAACCGTCAACTACCTTTGAAAGGTCTTGAGTCACATGCTTCTTAAAAGTATCCAACTCGCCACGTAAAACAAACAATTCATCAACCAAGCTTGATACTCGTTTTCTTATTGCTTGAGTATTTTCCTTCTGTGTTCTTAGTTGATTTTGAAGTTCAGTCACTTCAGTATTAGTTGTTGCCTTGCTAGTTGTAGTTTTAGTTTTTGATGTCGTAGTTTTAGCCATTTTATAATCCTATTTTTTGTGTTTGGTGGAGATGTCGGGAGTCGAACCCGAGTCCTAAATATTTCGTTTATTAAGTCGTTCACAAGGGTAGTTGAAGACCACCTTCCAACAACCACCTGTCATAGACAGGGTATCCGATTTTTCTCAATTTGTTAAGCACAAAATGTAACTTTTGTTAACAAGGCAGTTACCGCCCCGTGATTATGCCGCTAGGGCGTAATCAAAATTAACGCTATTATCGTTGGCGTTTAAAGTTTTGAGTGTTTTTACTGTGCCACACTCACACAGCCTTGCACTTAATAAAGTCATATATCCAGTCGATACCAGTTCATCCCCATATTTTAAATAACTGTTATTAATTATACGTACTTAAAATACAAAGTCAAGTATTTTTTATATTTTTTCTTTTCTAGATTCTAGCTCGGCTTCGATGCTCTTGATAAGATCTGCATTTTTTGGATCATTATCATTTTTAAGTCGGGCCAAAGAGCTTTTGAGCCTCGCGTCGTCCCAGGTTTTAAGATTAGCAGCCTCCATAATCTTATCAATTTCTTCTTTAATAATTTGCTTGAGATGATCTTTTGTAATCTTCATGATATTTCTCCTTTGCTAAAATAATTAGTAATATTATATTGTTTAAGCAGTTTTCTAAATTCGTTTTTGCTAATTCCTAAGAAAGCAGCTGCTTCGTTCTTTGTTCTTGCAGCTGAATATGAATATTTTAAGGCTGCAGCTTTTGCAATTCTTGGAAGAGATTCCCATAACTTAAGGCCGTATAATTTTCCACCAATCGAACGTGCAGCCAATTCCAAGCGAAGAGCGATAATTTCTTCCATCGTCAAAGAAGAAAGCATAACTTCAAAATCGCCAGTTATTTTGCCGTCAGATTTAAGCTTGTTTGATACTGAGTAATATTCTTGATCTGGTTTAGAATACCTTTTTCTTTTACGCTCCCACATTATACACCTATAGGAGGCATTTCAGCTTCTGGTTCAGGCGCTGGAGGAGCAGGCTCGGTCTCTGCCGGCTTGCTTTGCGCTTGCTCATATTCATCAGTAGTTGGCTCTTGTATGTTTGTGTTTGTTTCTTCTTCCCACTGATCGAAATAAAGCTTCATGTTGGTCAAAAGATAGTCATAAAACATTTCTCGATCATCTTGGCTAGCGATGTCAATATACATCTTTTCTATCTGAGAATTAATATTTTTAAAATCTTCTAATGCATCGATCAATCCTTGTTCTTGATCCTGCGAGTCTCCATAGCCAGGAATTGCAAAATCTTGACGTTCCTTTTCCTCTGGGCCTGGCTCTGCTTCTTCTTCGGCTGCCTTAACTGGAAGACCGTCATCTCCAATCATCTTGTCTTCATCGCTCATATCTAGAGTGATACCTTCTTCTTCCTGCTCTTCTAAAGGCCCTTCGCCTAAAGCCGCTTGCTTAGCTGGTACTCCTTCATCTCCTAACATATTTCTATAAGGCTGCAGTAAATTTTCGATTCCATTAATAATATGCGCTCTATAAGAATCTCTTTGCTCTTTGCTAGATCTTAAAGCTTTGTAGCCATTCTTAAGAGTTGTTAAGATTTGAGTTTTTTTAAATAATTTCGCTAATTTATTAATACCGGTATTATCAAAATAGTGCTCTTCTTTAGTTTCCTTAATTAAATCGCGAATTATACCTCTTAATTTTTGCTCTTCTAAAAGCGCTTTATTTTCTTCTTCTTTCTTTCTAGCTTTTATAGTTCTAATTGCTTCACGAATAATTTGTCGCATCTTTAGCTCTTCTAAGAACTCAATTCTATTAAAAAATTCCATTATTAACGGCTCCCTTGTATCTTCTCTAATTAGGCTCTCTTCTTCTGAAACATCTTTTCTTTGCCCGGAGGCACCATGAAGACCGCCTCCAGAAACGGTTGATATTTCTTCTAATTCTTCTTCTTCGTCTTCTGCAACTCTTTTAGCAGTGGCGGTGGCAATTGCATATTTTTCATCTTTAGGCATTTTTGGGTCTTTCTTTGCAATTGCTTTGGCAATTTGTGTTTTCTTTTTCTTTTCTGCGGATGTTAATTTTTTCTCATTCATAATATCCTCAACCAATGAATATAGGGACTCCATAGTGAGTGTTTTTTTTTCTTCGTCTTCCGGCTGGTCTTCAACAGTCGATCCCAAGCCAACACCCATAATAGTCAATATCCTATCAACATCTTTCTCGCTGCTTCTGGGAATATAATCTAATATTACATTCATTTGATCTGGAAGGTTCGCCAGTGCTCTTCTAAAGGTTGTAGCACTCATATTTTCATTATTTGAATCTAAAACTGTAGGAGTTGGTTCAATATTAATGCTGACATTGTTGGGATTATATCTTTTGTCATTTAATATAAATTCGTATCTTTTCTTGTCTTTGCCGCCGGCGGCTAAATAATATTCTACATCTTCTGGATCTGATATTTTAACTAAATCAACAACTTCTGCAATTGGACCGCCGTTTGATAATACAAAATCAACCCGATTGTCTATTCCCTCATTTTGCAAATATATCTTCCATATTTGCATTGATTGCTCGACAGTTACAGGATTTCCCAAAGTTTTATCGTTGCCAATATATCGCATTGTTTTAGGATTATCGCTTTTAGACATGAAAATAGTCACGCCACCTTTTGGCCCGACACGTTCTAAATAATCTTCTACTAAGCCGAGATGTCCACGGTGAGGAGGTCTGAATCCTCCAGCTATCAATGCAACTTTTCTTTTAGAAACAAAATCGTATTCTTTTTCTGGCTCTACTTCTGGCGCATCTCTGAAAGTAGTCGCTAATCCTTCTAAGATAAATTCACCGGTTACTTTTACAGGAGCAGACTCTAATCCGCGCAGTACAACGCCTTCATGTTTATATAAATTTCCAAATTCGCTTTCTAGTGATTTTTTTACATCATTACCTAACTTTCTAGTCGCTTCGTTAAAAACAGCGCCGGCAATTGCTTTCTGCATATCTTGATTAACATTGGAAAGAAAACTTGACAATGGATTCTTTTTTAAAACCTGTACATAAACATCTTTACTGATTGCCCAAATAGGCCTTTCATTGATATTCATAACAGTATCATGACCAGGATTTGTTACAGTTGATAGCCATTCTTTTAAAGATCTTGTCTCTATCTCTTCTTCTGTGATTTGAATAGGAAATTGCGAGTTTAAAGTATCTGTAAAATCAACATCTTTAACTAATCTAGCTGATACATCGCCAACCAAATTATAGCCTTCTTCGTTGGCAATTGATTTAACTTTTTCTATGAGCCTATTTAACGTACCTTTATCGTAAGAAATTTCTTTACTTCCTGCGCTAGTCATTGCTTTGCCCGTTTGAGGATCTATTGGTCTTGGAAGGCCCGGACGGTCCATAGATTGACCTTTCTCAACTCTCCATTTTTGAGCTTTCTTCTCATAAAATTGATTAATGCCATGAATTGCTAAAATAGGCTCTGGGTACTCAATAACGTTAGTCTTGCCTTTTTTCATATATTCAGTATTAAAGAACTTGGTTGGATCATCCCACATTCCCAATTGTTTTAATTCAGGCTCGATCAAAGGCAAAGCTCTATTAAATATTCTCAATAAATCATCAATAGCAGGAGGCATGCCATGGCCTTCTGGCCATTTTTTATATGCATCAGCGGCCGTCATCCCAACAACAGATTCAATATGTGATGTGCCGCGATCCATTCTAAAATCCTTGCCAGAAGGTTTAGAGTCATCATTAACTAATTTAAAGCTTACATTGATTCCGTCAAACTTAACACTTCCGCCGTTTTCTCTTAGGTGGTCAACAATCTTGTTAAAGTAATTTATTAAATCTAGACCGGTTTTAACTTCTTGTACATCAAACGGATGTTGCATATGTCCTGGTGTGCCCATAATATTTTCCTATTTTACATAATCTGTCGACGGTGAATTATTCAACACGCGATAAACGTTTTTTCCTCTCAATCTTATTGCAGGAGGACCTTGAGCCCAGCCAATCCCTAAGCCAAATGGTACATTTATAATATTTCTATCGTATTGTTCTGATATACAAATCAATGTATTTAAATTATAATCTGTTCCAATCAAAGGTATTTCTTTTGGACATTTTTCTATTCCCGATCCTCTTCTAGTGCGCTTTACCTCTAATCCACTAATCGTTGTAATTGTTGGAGGCGGCATACTATTTCCTATTATCGCACTTGTAGTTACATTTCTAGTTTCGCTATTATCTGTATTGGTTCTTTCATCTGTAAAAACATGCGTACCGTCATCTGTTATGTTTCCATCTTTATTAGTTCGAACAGCACCTTCAGTATCAAATTCAACTTTGAAACTATTATTGCTATCGACTAATATTCTATCTTCACTCGACGCGGCAATAGCAGAATCTTGAGTTACACCTTCGTCTATATCATCTGATCGAAAAACTATCACGACCCTATTATTATTTATTTCAGTTAAACCGGTCGAAATTAATGATGGATTTTGTTCGCTTCCGGCTATATCCGCTGGTGTTCCATTAACCAAACTACCATTGCTGTTGTGAAATACTTCAAAAGCGCCTAAAGAAGGAGATGCGACGTCAAAAGTTTGTAAAATACTAGAATTACGCGATACTGTACTACCATTTGCAATTGAAGTATCAATTCTTTTGCGCAAGGCAGAAATTTCAACTCCAGAATTTTGATTGCTTGTTTCTGAAGTGAAAGTAATATCACTTCCAGCATATGTATCAGAAATAATAGAGCCGACTAGATCTAGTGTTGTATCGCCAGTAGCATATGCCGGAGAATTTCTTGTTATCGAAAAATCTCCATTTTGCGGATCTCTAAACTGAGGATCAGCAGAATAATTTTCTGTATTAACATTGATTCCGTCTGCGCCGGCTGCATCTGCAAATAAATCTGGCATATTTATCTCCTAGTGGTAATTAGTACTTTTCTATGTTAAATCAAAAACCAAATTTCTTTTATAAAAACTAGCTTTTATACCATAATCTGTTAATTTACATTTATTAACTATACAATTTCTAACTGTACTTCCTGGAGCGTCTATTGCGTATGATCCAGTTACATTATATATTGTTATGTTTTGAATAACCGACCCTGATAAAGCCCTTATTCCGTAGCTATTACTAGCTGAGCCGGCTGATGGTGCATTACTGGTATTGATATCATGAATAAGCATATGACTACATTGAGCAGCGTCATAAGAACGTAATCCATAATCACATTTTTTTATTACTAATCTTCTTAATTCACTATTTTGCGCAATTCTCTGAAATGGATCTAGACAATCTTGAATAATCAAACCTTCAGCAAATATTGTATGCTCCACGCTTCCATCATAGCAATCAACTGCTGAAAGAGACGCATTTTGCAACGTCATAAAAGCTAAAGACGCACTGTGAGAAGATTTTATAAGATACGTAGGTTTAGATGCGCTTCCACTTATAATAACATTAGCTGCTTTTCTAGAACGACCAAATATTTTAATGTTGTCACATCCTTTAAGATCAATTGGTGAATAAGTAGTATAGGTACCATCCATAACACTAATCATGTGACCAGCAGATGGATCTGCTAAAGTTTTTACAAAGTCAATTGCACCTGAAATTGATGTTGCATTTCCATTTCCTGCAGGATCTACTCGTATAGAATTCATTTTTACAAATTTTCTATCAGTAGTTGCACCTTTGCTTGTAATACGTGTGCGTCCACCAGAATCACTTCCGGTCATTATAGAAAACTTTAAAGAATGAAGACCTCCGGCTCTAAGACCATCTCCAGATGTTAACATGACTTTTTCCGGATTAAAACCAATTGTTTTCTTTAACTGGCCGTCAACATAGACTCCAATATGATCATCAGTAGGGCCACTACCAATTGTAGTACCATTAACTGATAACTCTATTATTACCGGTTCATCAATATTATAGAATCGATTTTTAGCATTAACGTATCGTAATGTCTTGGCCAACGTTTAAATCCTTATTTACACCATCTTTTCATCAAATTTTCGTATATTGTACGGTTTTTCCACTCTTGTAAAGTTTCTTCTTCATTGACTTCTTCATTTTCTTCGACAACTTCTTCTTCATTAACTTCCTCTTCGGTTATTTCTTCTTGTACTTTTGGATCATTGTCATCTTTGTCTGCCCATGGAGGCACGCCATCGCCATCGCCGTCTGGTTTTTCCTTTTTCTTTTTCTTTCTCTTTTTCTTTTCTTCCATTTTCTCATCTTTATCTTCAGAACAGTGTGGCTCACAAACAGTTTTCTTTTTGTCCTTAGCCTCTTCAACCTCTCCTTCACTCAAAACTTTTTCAATAGTTTCACGTACTTTTTCGCGCAATTGCTCTTCAGTCATTTTTTTACTCTCCTTAGTAATATTATTAGTGTTTTCCCAATCTCTGAGAATCATCTGACCTTCTAAATAGGCTTCTTTCTCCATTAATCGCAAATGTTCATCTTTCTGTGCGTATCCTTCACCATAATTCAT
>Ga0160422_10001312_pt1 | contig 15580 bp, 12 predicted proteins | sample Fk160mmetaG_FD_108192 | JGI IMG/M metagenome (GOLD analysis project Ga0160422, IMG submission 108192) | Marine microbial communities from the Central Pacific Ocean - Fk160115 60m metaG | ecosystem: Environmental > Aquatic > Marine > Oceanic > Photic zone | place: The Central Pacific Ocean... | reverse complement strand
CTCGAAACGACAGCTCTGTTCAGTTACGTGTAGAGGGGTTTTCAGATTCCTTTGTTAATAAGCAACTCAAAGTAAGCTATCAGGCAGATAAGCAATCTTGGTCAATTTCAGATACAAATGGAACCGAGCTAAATGAATTTAAAAATAGTACGACACTTGATGGTCTTCGGTTTAATCTAGCTGGCTCACCAGCTTTGGGAGATGAATTTATTGTAAACGTATCTGATAGTTTGTCTGAAAATCTTAAGGTAAAACTTTCAGATGGACGCCAGCTTGCAGCTAGTTCTTTTTATTCGGTAGAGCCATCGGGTGGTAATAATAGCAGTGCAAAAATCAGCCTTTCCAGTTTTGCAGATGGTAAGAGCGATAATCTTGTCGATTTAAGTGAACTTTTAGCTTCCCCAAGGAACGTCTCAAATTCAGTGAGTTTCGTCAATGGAGGCGTTATAGGTTTATTAAAAGATATAGACGGCATTTCAGATTTGACGTCTTTGAAATCACAAGCGAAAATTCAGTATACTGTGCCCATCTCTAATCTTGATACCAATTCAAAGCTTAAGATAACTCTTGGTGGAACAGAGCACATATTTTCGCTCAGCGCCATATACGATCAGATTACCGATTACAGCGATTTTGCAAGGTTCTTAAATAACGGTGGAGTTAAATCTGATGGTAATTTGTTTACATTCTCTGACCTAGGTCTGTATGCTGGTGGAAATTTAAAAAGTTTAACTATTTCTTCTGCAGGTCAACCGCCGTACGCGACATATGGAAATTTAACATCAGGAAGCTTGAATACTGTTGATGGTATTATGATGCCATCGGATGAGGGGACGGCCGACTTACAGATTTTTACTCGTGAGGGCATACAACTTACCGGTAAACCTTTATCAGAAAAAGAGGCAAACGAACTTTTATTGAAAGTAAATGGTTTTTCCGATGAAGCGAAGTATTCCGCGAAATACCTCGCTAAAGGGCAAGACAGTGACTACATTGGAGGAGAAATCCAGAGACTTACGACTAAAGGTGCTCACAGTGCATCGATAACTGGAGTTGGATTTTCCAATAACTTAAACGTATTTGCTGCAGGCAGTTTTCCCACTTCGAGAGCTGGAATGCCCTCTGCAATTACAATAGGAACAGAAGCGGGGCGATCCGCGCAATTTTCTTCTGAACAAGGAATGATGGCCGGTCAGATTGCTGATAAGTTTAACACTGAAATCGAGGAATTTGGTATATCTGCCTTTGCTTCTAATAAACTTGAATTATTAAATATTGCTAACGGTAGGATACAATTTGACCTTTTTGGTAAAAATTCTGAAGGTTCATCTATTGATGTAACAATTTCTAATTTAGATACCACACAGTTAGTAAACGAAATTAATTTACAATTTAAAAAGACTGGAATTAATGCATCTGTTTCTGGAGCAGGAGCAATAGTTTTATTTAGGCCAGATGGTAACGATATTTCTTTGAAAAACCTGTCCTTAGTATCAAATATTTCAGCACGTCAGTTGGATAAATTTGGTGAATCTATACAGACCAGTCTGACCACTATTTCAAATGGACAGCATATTACCTCTGGTGGGCAAGTAGAACTTCTCAGCCCTGCATCTTTCAATTTAATTTATAATGGCGTTAATAGTAACAGCGCATTATCTACTTTCGATGATGGTTTCATTAAAAAATCTAATGACCTTCAAAATAACTCCACATCCTACAGTTTTTATACTAGTTCTCTAGTGGATGGAAATGCGGTTGATGAAAATAATTCAGTTCCGGTAGCGGCTTCGGCTTCTTATGGCCTGACCGTTTCTTCTGATAATTCAAATTCAAATATTTCTGTATCAACAAAACCACGTAATTTAAATGATTTTTCATCTGGAAATATTGCGAGAGAACTAGTTAGTGAATTTAGAAAAAATTCACCAAAGGCAAAGTTTCTGGGAGACAACTTTACACTGAGTGATGGATTTCCTCCAAATGGTGCAACTTTCGAGCTCCAACTTGGTGAGCAAAAGTATGTTGCTACCTTGAATATAAATACTGATTATAGAATTGAAGGGTCAAGTGTATTAATTGGATCTGAAACTTTATCTTTCTCGGAAGGTTTGGAGAGACTTGTAGCTTCTTCAAGATTTACCGTGACCGGTCCGGAAGAGGATCGAGTGAGTGTGGGTTTTGAAAAAAATGGCTCGAATTTTAGGTTCTTTGCTGCGGCAAAAGATGGTGTGTTCAGCGGGCATGCTCTAGTAGCTTCTAATACTAACTCAGCCACTCAAAAAAATAATTTTCATATTTCTAATGCTTCGACTGCCGAGATAATTTCTGAAGAGATTGATTTAACTCAAGCTGATCAAGCCGATTTTGCGAAACTGGTAATTGGATCTACTTCACATTCGCTATCCTTTGCGACAGCCGGGGATACTATAACAGTAAACCCGGCTTTACCAGTAGGGGTAGCCATTTCGCTAGTTTCAACTGGTTCTAACAAGGCAAAAATAAAAATTGAAATAAATGAAAGTATTACAGAAAAAGATATTCGTTTAATGGCAACTGATAATTCAAGTACTTTTGGAGTTGTCACTAGCAGTTCTCAAATTACTCTGCGAGCAAATGATTTTGTAATGTCTAATTACAATAATAGCAGAATCGTCACCTCTGGAAGTGTATCCTCCTTAGCGGATGAAGTTATTTCAATTAATAATTTGGCTGGCGAAGATCTAATTTTAGTCTCTTCAGGATCGAAAAAAGCTACCCTTATAGGAAATGTCAATTCTATGGCACAGGAATTAAATCCACGCGAAATGATATTAAAGGTTAAGAAAAATGACCCAGATTTAATTGATATTTTTGATCTAAAATCTGGCGATTTACTTGGTTCTCGGTCCATTAGTGCGAATAATAATTTCCTCTTCAGGGGCTTTGATTGGTCGATCGATGGGCAATTAGAAAAAGAAGATGAATTTAAGGTATTAACGTATAATCAAAAAACTGATGATGCTTCTAATTTAACTGGCCTTATCGAATTGGCAGAAGTAGCTGAAGATAGCGGTAGAGGTGGCTATTCAAATCAATTTAATGATTTGGTAACGACAGCAGGATTTCACGTAAGAACCGGTGAACAGAACTTGGTAAATGCCAACTCAATTTATGAGGTAGCTTTAGACAGGAAATCGGAATTTTCTGGGGTGGATTTGGATACTGAGGCTGCAAATCTATTAGAACAACAGCAGGCGTACCAGGCCCTTGCTAGAGTGCTTAGCACAGCAAAAGAAATGTTAGATACTTTATTAAGATCAATTTAAGATTTTTGGATATAATATGACAGTTGGAACAACACGCTTACACGAAAAAAATGCCGAACTTTTTTCTCGACTCAGTCAAGAAATGCGCGCCGCACAAGCCCAGGTTGGATCTGGGCAAAAAGATTTAAAGCTATCTGAGAACTTGCACGAAATTGCAAGATTGAGCGCAGCGGAGGAGAAAAAAGCGGAATTACAACAATATACTGCAAGTTCAAAAAGGGCATTTCTTGATTTAGAGGCGGTTGATTTAACGCTTGATAGAGTACAGAATTTACTTATGAAATTAAATGAAATGTCGGTACAAAGCACAAATGATGTGCTTACTGCATCAGAAAGGAAGACTTTTATTACTGAGGCCGAAGCTATTAAAGTAGAATTATTTTCGATGGCAAATGAAGAAGATGGTTTTGGTAATAGTATATTCGGTGGAGTATCGGGCAAAAAGAAGCCCTTCTTAATGAATAAAAATGGCGATGTATCATTTGTGGGTTCGGGAATCCCTAAGCAGGTTAAGGTGGGCCCCGATGCATTTGTAAATCAGAACTTTTCTGGCCAAGATGTTTTTCAAAATTTAAATTTTGAAAATCAAACGTTCTCTATTTTTGAACTTGTAGATGATTATATATCAAGTTTGAAAGTTGATCTTTCGTCATCTAAATCAACAAATTTGTTCTCTGATGCTACATCAGTTGATTTGATTTTCCCGAGCTCTGACGATGAGGCTACAGTCGAATTTAAACTTGATTTTGGTAATGAAGTGCATTTAATTTCTTCAAAAGTTTATGGCAACGATTATTCCGTAATTGTTTCAGAGATTAATAAACTAACAGCAACTACAGGTTTGTCTGCATCAATTACGGGCGAAAACAGACTGCGGCTTCAGAAAGCATCTGGTGAGTTATATCTTGAAAATTTTAAAATTTCAAACTTTACGCCTGGGGCTTCTGAAGTCAAAGTAATTAAGGATATTGCGTCATCTAATGTTGTAGACAAGGTATCCGAGGATAGGCTCCGACATTTGCCAATAACAGGAAAAATTACTGAGGCATTCACACATTTTTCTCTACTAAAAACTGAAATAGGGGCATATTCCCGTAGGGCACAAGAGAACGAAGCCGCAGCACAAGATATGTTGTTGGACCTAGAAGATAATATCTCTGATTTACGTGATGCAGATTTAGCTAAACTCCTCACACAACTCGAGTTTTTAATGACTAATAAAGAAGCTGCTCAGGCAACCTTTACAAGAATTACTAGTAAGTCATTATTTGACTTTCTAAGTTAATTTAATTCTTTATTTTCCATAGAAATCTATTGGCATAGTTTTTGCTCTCCTTTAACAAATAGGAGAAGTATATGTTTTCGCTTATAAAATCTGGTATGTCCTCAGCCATGCATGAATTGTCGGTTGTTTCTAATAATATTTCGAACGCAAATTCGATCGGTTTCAAGAAGTCATTGGTATCATTTTCTAATTTAGGTGATGATTTTACTACGGAAGCAGTTTCTCGAACGCAAGTAGGGCAAGGTGCAATTATTAACTCAACACGACATAGTGATGCACAAGGTTCTATTCTCAACACGCAAAGCAAAACGGATTTAGCGTTGATTGGGAATGGTTATTTTACCCTCAAAAACCCCAAGGACGATAGTGTTTCTTTTACTCGCAATGGCAGCTTTGATTTAGATGAAGAAGGTTTTCTAAGATCAAGTGAGAATTATTTTATTCTTGGTGCTCCTGCCGTAGATGGTGAGTATGTTAATCTGGATACTGAACTCGATAATCTAAGCCCCATTCAAATTCCGCTTCTGCAAGATGGAGTTTCAATGACCGATCTAAAGATATTTGGCGATGGAAAAATTGGGGTGGAATTTGGTACCGCTGATATCTTTCCAGTTGCGACGCTGGCCCTTGGTGTTTTTTCTAATCCGGTTGGGCTAACTGGTAAAGGAAATGGACGCTTTGTCCAAAGTGATAAGTCAGGTATTTTGAACATTGGGGCTCCGACGGATAGAGGTTTTGCAACTTTGCAGGCAGGTGGTCTTGAACGTTCTAATGTGGATATAACTGACGAACTAACAAATATGATAAAAGCGCAGCAGCAATTTAATGGTTCAGCCAGGTTAATGCAAACCAATTCAGAAATGGTAGAACGGCTAACTAGATAACTATCCGGGTAAGGTTAGTCTGGCAGGAGAAAAATATGGCGAAATGTTTAGAGTGTAAGACAAAAATGGGGTTTACCGAGTCAAACGTGGCTAGGGAGCATGATGGTTTATGTGTGGCTTGCCATGTCAAATCTCTTGTAAAAGAAAAAGTAGCAGCCGCAAACAAACCACACAGGCCCACTAATGTCAAAAGTATAGATAATTTATTCAATAAGTATGAGGACATGTTAGTTACGTGTGAAACGGCAGTAAATTTTAGAATTCGCAAACGTCATGGGATTGTGCAAGGTGAAGGTTTGTTTGTAGTGCAAAGTCACGGGCTGTTAAAAAGATTTCTGTCCTTATTTTCGCGCCGAAAGCCTAAGTTTTTTGAAAAATCATTAAAGGCTGCGATTAGTGAGGCTCTTGTTGAGCTTAAAGCTTGTGCTCTTCGTAAAGGCGCTAACGCAGTGATAGGTTACGATATTAAGTATACCAACGTCACATTTAACGGACGTGAGCATGTGATTGTGTCAGCATCTGGTACCGCAGTAGAAACACCCTAATTTAGCGGGTGTTTCTCACAGTTGTTTATCTCTATAATCCACGTTTTGAGTGGCAATCGAAAAAGTGTGCGGAAAGCGTTGTGTGACCGGCGTGCTCATTCCATCCAGTTATAGACAGAGCATTAGCGCCAGTAACCAAAGCTCTATTTCTAAGCGCTACTAAGGTTTGAGTGTAACTCAAAGCGCTGCTGAAATTCAATGCAACGGTACGAGAACAAGAGTCGCTTCCTCGAGTGTACGCGTATGCATGAACTGTTACTTTTTCTGAACCCTTTAAAGGATGAGCTTCACGTATTTCCAACGTATTTGCGTTTGTTGTATGCGTGAGTTGCGGTCCTGAAACTGCAGAGGGAGGAATTGTTAAATGACATCCGCCCAAAAGAAGTAGTGAACACGCACCAATAATTTTCGTAAATAATCTCATATTTTCAGCCTTTTTATCCTGCATATCATTTAGAACGACATGAGAGCTTTATATTTTAGTATTTAATTTATAGTGATAAGCTCGAGCAATGGATGTTCAGTTTTTTACAACGAATTTATATTAAGATAGGGACAATGAAACATTTCCATAATAAAATAGCAGAAGCGTATGATCGCAAGTTTAAGGAGTTGGGTCCTGTTCCAGAGGCAAGTTTATGGTATTCAAAGAGTAGGCAGATTTTGCGATTTCGGATCATAACTGATCAGTTTTTGAGCTATAATTCAGGTAATTTACTAAGAATTGGTGATATTGGGTGTGGATATGGCGCGTACTTCACATTTCTATCTTCTCTTTACCCAATGAATTTCAATCACTATCATGGTTTTGATATTTCTTCTGAAGTGATTGATTATTGCCGGGAGAAGCATTCATCTGAAAGATCCTCTTTTCATATGTCTTCGAAGCCTAATATTCCTTTAGATTTTGCATTAATGTCGGGGACTTATAATTTTTTTCCTTCATCAAGTTTTGCAGAATGGTTAGATTATTTTTTAACTTCACTCAACGCAATTTGGAGTCAGACTAAGATTGCTATAGGCTTCAATTTGCAAATTGCTAGACAAAGAAAAATTACAAATCAAGGAATAGTATACTTTTCGGAAGCCGAAATTTTAAGTTATTGTGAACAGTATTTTGGGGCGACAATAGTTATTTATGATAAAAATTTACCAAGTGATGGCACGTTTTTGATACGAAAAATTTAGGCTAATAGTTTTTCGATATTACAATATAAAGTATAGATGAAACCGCTTATTATTTGATTGGTACGCTAATTGCTCCTTTTCTAAAAGGAGTACTTATTGATATGATTAAAATTGTATTTTTTACAATTGGTTTGGCAGCTATTGGATGGCAATCAGGGTATATCATGGTAACGAAAAACCAAGATATTTTTGTTGCCCGAGTAAGTCTAGAGGAGACCTGCGAATTTGACACAAACGTTTTTGCTATAAAAAATATAAATACTGGCGAGGTAATACCATTTTTACACGGTGAAGCCTTCATCAGGGCTTCGCAAAATGATGAATTGAAAGTTGTTATGAATGAGAAATACGGTCAAATAACTTTTGATGGAAACCAAGTAAAGGCAATGAAGAGGGTACATATTAATCAAAGTTGCAAAGCCCCTACATCATTACAAAGTGTATTTGAGAGTTTCAACGAGACGTTTTCGACTAATTAAGATCGCTGCAAATAGAAAATCACTTTAGAATTATCCATTTGAATTAATAACTTTATTCTACTTAGTTTAATATTATTTTTAACAAACTGGCCTCTCTACCATCTTCAATAGCCCACAAGTTTGAATAAGGGCTTACGGTTATAGCCCTTATGCGTTTACCTAAATAGAACTTTTCCTGTTTTAACACCTTATCACTCTGTATTTCTAAGCGGAATATAGCTTTACTTTTTAATCCTGAAATAAATGCATTTCCTGACCATTTATTATCTTTTTCAATAGGCATGAATACCAGTGAAGATGGAGCAATTGTCGGCACCCAATACGCCACTGGAGAAGTGAAGCGCTTATCGGTAGAGTGGCTTGGTATGTGGCGGCCATTGTAATGATTACCCTCGGAAACTAACGGCCAGCCGTAATTTTCTCCCTTATTTATTAAATTAAGTTCGTCTCCATGTAAGGGTCCCATTTCATTAGCCCAAAGCTCGTTATTTGGAGCAAATGAAAGTCCTAAAATATTTCGGTGTCCTAAGGTCCAAATAGTATTCGCAGGAAATCCCATGTCAGCATAAGGATTGTCGACTGGTATACGCCCGTCATCATGTAGTCGGATTATTTTACCCAAATTATTATCAAATGTCTGAGCTGGATGCATAATTTGTCTATCTCCAGATGAAATAAACAGCATTCCCTCTTGTGAACTTCCTTTTGGGCCAAATGCCAGGCGATGCGAAAAGTGACCTCTCCCTCTTGTATGAGGAAGCTGTTCCCAAACTAATTGGTGATTGATTAGTTTGCCATTCTCTAATTTTGCTCTGATAACTTTCGCCCCCCGGGTGCGCCCATTATTTTGGGAGGTGACAAAAGAGAGATATAAAAGATTATTCTGGCTAAATTTTGGGTGAGGCAAGATATCGCCTAATCCACCCTGACCGCCGTAGGCAATTTCTGGTATGCCCCCGATTAAAGATTTTTTACCATTTTTTAGCACTAGCCAAAGGTTTCCCTTTTTGGTTGAAACCAATAGCTCCTCTTGATTTATAAATGTTAAGGCCCAAGGTTCATCAAAAACCGCAATCTTCTCAATTTTCATTGCGCTTCTGCTAGACCCACTAACTAATGTTTCAGCTTGCGCAGCAGTAGAAATGATAAAATAGAAACCAAACCCGACTAAAAGAAGAAAATTCATTGCTTTTAAAACCTGTATTGATTTGGTTAGCTGCATTTTTGGGTCCTTTTTTGATGTAAAATAAATTAAGTATATCTTAATTCAACAAGAGGAGATTTAACTGATGCGTTTATTTACATTCTTTATCCTCTTATTTGTTATTTCTTTTATAGGAAATAATTCAAATGCAGATGATATTTCATGGGATGAGTTTTTAGATGAGCCTAAATTCAATGTTGTTTTTCTTAGGCATGCACTTGCTCCTGGGTACGGTGACCCCCCCGAATTTAATATCGATAATTGCAAAACCCAACGAAACCTGAATGATGCTGGACAACATCAGGCACGGTCTGTTGGTATAAACATCAAAATAAAAGGTATTTCATTTGATGAGATTTACTCTAGCGAATGGTGTCGTTGCATCGAGACTGCAAATCTAATGGATTTAGGTAAAGTTATCCCGTTTGCTGGATTAAATTCTTTTTTTGAGGACCACTATGATAGGGAAGAAACTCTCAGAAAACTAGCCATTAAGCTAGAAGGTCTGGAGGAAACTTCTCGAGTTTTGATGGTGACTCATCAAGTTGTGATTTCCGCAGTTACAGGAATAAACGTAGGCTCAGGAGTAGCTGTTGCTTACAGCTCGAGGAATGGATCTTCAGTTAAAATTTCTATGCAATAATTTTGAGCTATCAAACTGCTTCCATAAGCTTGGGAAAAATAATAAAACTTACTAAAATAAGTAAAACTGCGTAACATTGGCTATTAAAATATTAGTTACTGCTTAAACCGATGGGCGTAAAAAGAATGGATATAAAAAATGACAACTGAATTTTTTACTGGCATAAATCCAATACTTTACAAAGGCGTGGATAGTACTGACCCTCTGTCATTTCGTTACTATAATCCGGATGAAATTGTTCTTGGGAAAAGAATGGAGGATCAACTCAGGTTTGCAGTTGCTTGGTGGCACAGCTTTGCGTGGGAGGGTGGTGATCCATTCGGGGGCCCAACTTTAATACGACCATGGCATCCGCAGGATAACATGGAGCGTGCTCGATTAAAGGCCGATGTTGCATTTGAAATGTTTAAGCTGCTCGGAACTCCCTTCTTTTGCTGGCATGACGCGGATCTCCGACCTGATCAAGGAAACTTTAAGGATAATTTGGCTACTTTAGAAGAAATTACTGACTATATTGGGTCAAAAATGAGCTCAGACGGGCCCAAATTGTTATGGGGTACTGCCAACATGTTTAGCCATAGGCGATGGATGGCTGGAGCCAGCACCAACCCTGATCCAGATGTTTTTGCATTTGCTGCAGCGACGGTAAAGTCTTGTATGGATGCAACTCACAAGTTGGGGGGGCAAAATTATGTGCTATGGGGCGGTCGTGAAGGCTATGAAACTTTATTAAATACGAATTTATCAAAAGAGCTCGACAATATGGGGCGGTTTTTAAGTATGGTTGTGGAGTACAAACATAAAATTGGGTTTAAAGGCACAATTTTAGTAGAGCCTAAACCACAAGAACCTTCTAAGCATCAATATGATTTTGATGTGGCTACATGCATTGGATTTTTACGGAAGTATGGATTAGAAAACGAGGTGAAGTTAAATATAGAGCAGGGTCATGCCATTTTAGCTGGACACTCATTTGAGCATGAAATTGCCCTTGCTGCGTCTGAAGGTATGTTAGGCTCTATTGATATGAATAGAAACGATTATCAATCAGGATGGGATACAGATCAATTCCCAAATAATGTGCCTGAGGTCGCTCTTGCTTATTATCATATTCTTGGTGCAGGTGGCTTTAAAACTGGAGGTACAAATTTTGACGCAAAGCTCAGACGCCAATCAATAGAACCAGTTGATCTAATAGCCGCTCATGTTGGCGCAATTGATATCTGTGCTCGAGGATTAAAGGCTGCAGAGGCAATGATCGAAGATGGTGGTCTCGATCAAAGGCTACAAGAAAGATACCAAGACTGGCTTAAACCCGAAGCGCTGATGATGTTGGAAAGTGACTTGGAAAAAATTACTCAGTTAGTTATAGACAAGAATATAAATCCGCAGCCGCGATCAGGTAATCAAGAAATTTTAGAAAATTACGTAAATCGATTTTTGTAGTTTAGGTAACTGCAGGCAAAATTTTTTTATTTACTGTATCTTACTTCGGTGCTCCAGAATTCGCATTTTTCAACAAGCGGCTGCTCAAGCTTGTTATCAGTAAAAAAACAATCAACAGTGGCTAATGAAGCAATTTTGATTGGGGCTTTCCGCAAAAATTTTGTATGATCGGCGACCAAATAGGTTTTTTCAGCTTGGCTTATTATACTCTGGTTAACGAGTATTTCTTGAGTATCGAAATCTAACATATTGCCTTCGGTGTCTAACGCTGAGCACCCTACGATCGCTAAATCAAACTTAAAATTCTTTATGGTTTCTAATGCTGGTTGGCCGATTAATGCGCCATCTGATTTCCGAAGATTACCTCCCGTGACAACCACTTCATTTTGAGCATTATTTTTTAAAATATTTGCTATATTTAGATTATTAGTGACGATCAGCAAATTCTTATGTCCTAAAAGTAACTTGGCTATGGTCTCAGCGCTTGTGCCAATGCCCATGAATAGACATATGTTGTTTGGGATCTCCTTTGCGCATTCTTGTCCTATCGATTTTTTCGCTTCGAAGTTAATACTCTTTCTCTGCTCGTATTTTATATTTTCTATATGGGATGGGATAATCGCTCCACCATGGACCCGTTCAAGTTGGCCATCTGAGCAAAGTTTATTTAAGTCTTTTCTTATAGTCTGTAGAGAAACGCTGAAAAACTCTGCAAGTTCTTCAACTCTTACAATTCCTCTTTGATTAGCTAGTTTAATTATTTCGGGTGATCGTAAAGTATTTACCATTCTGACACGCTCATAAATTCGTCTTCCTCATAATAAGTTTAAGCTCATTAATTACCAAGCAAATACTTTCTTTTTAGTTGGATTATTTTCGTTTTCATAATATTAATATATAAAAACAATAAAAACGAAATAAAACGAAATTATTTTAAATTTGAGAATATGAAGTGAAAAGAGAAGTAAATGATTTGTTTATTATCGGTGGTGGTGTAAATGGATGTGGCATTGCCCGAGATGCGGCTGGACGTGGATTATCAGTAGTCCTTGCAGAAATGAATGATTTGGGCTCTGCCACATCATCATCATCGACAAAGTTATTTCACGGTGGATTAAGATATTTAGAGTTTTTTGAGTTTAGGTTAGTAAAAGAATCTCTTAAGGAGCGTGAGGTACTATTAAAAGCCATGCCTCATATTAGTTGGCCAATGCGTTTTATTTTACCTTTGGACAAATCTCAACGATTTGAAAAATCTACACCTGCCTCGAAGTTACTAAATGCAATATTTCCTTTCTACAAAAATAGGCGTCCCGCTTGGTTAATGCGAGGAGCTCTATTTTTATATGATCTTATGGGTGGTCGAACAATTTTACCGGGCACTTCAACATTGGATCTCTCTGGTGCAGTAGAAGGAGAGCCTCTAAAGAAAAAGTACCGAAAAGCCTTTGAATACTCTGATTGCTGGGTTGAGGATTCACGACTAGTTGTTTTGAATGCAAAAGATGCAGCAGCGCGTGGCGCAAAAATTCATGTGAACACAAAAGTCATTGCTGCAAGTAGACAAAACGGATTATGGCGGGTAGAAACAAAAAATCTAGCAACTAACGTTCGTGAGGTATTTTTCTCTAAGGTTTTAATAAATGCAGCAGGGCCATGGGTCAGCGATCTGCTCGTTAATGTTTTGAGGGTAAATTCATCTGAAAACGTCAGATTAATTAAGGGAAGCCATATCGTAGTTTCAAAAAAGTGGAGCCATGAAAAGAGTTATTTCTTTCAGGGAAACGATGGTCGCATTATATTTGCAATTCCTTATGAGACAGATTTCACATTAATTGGTACAACAGATATTGACCATCAAGAGTTAGATAAAAAGCCAGAGTGCACTGAGTTTGAGAAAAATTATCTAATAAATTTTGCGAATCAATATTTTGACCCTGAATTAAAAGTTGAAGATATTGTGTGGACCTATTCAGGCGTCAGATCGCTACAAGATACTTCTGAGGATAACGCAACTGCTGTGACGCGTGATTACAGCATTAAGGTAAATCGGAAAGATGGTGTGCCTTTAATAAATGTTTTTGGTGGGAAAATAACGACTTATCGAAAACTTGCTGAAAGTGTGATGAAAGAAGTTGGTTTATTTCTACCAAAAACACGGGGACCTTGGACGGATAAAGCCCATCTCCCTGGTGGAGATTTTGCAGTAGATGGCTTATCAGAACTAATTGCTGACCTCTTAGAGGCCTTTCCATTTCTCAATGTTACGTGGGCAATGCGTTTGGTAAAGGCCTATGGGAAAGAAACCTTTGAAATGTTGGGCTCTGTTCGTAGTGAGAAGGATTTAGGTATAAATTTTGGAGCTACATTAACTCAAAAGGAAGTCGAGTGGTTACTAAAAGAGGAGTTTGCAACTTCTGCTGAAGATATTCTTTGGAGGCGCTCAAAATTGGGTTTGCGTTTTAGTGAGTTACAAGTCAAGACTTTGCAGGATTGGATAGCTAATCAAAACTAAAATAAAAAGTCTATCTTCTGCCAAAATTGAATATTTCCAAATATCTAATTTAATACATCATGATCTATTATTTTCTAATGATATAACTCATGGTTGAAGTTTTTAAGAGAAGAGAAAATTTATGCACATAGAAAACTACCCGAATTATCCGTCAAGAAGATCTCCTGTAATCGCTCAGAATATGGTAGCCGCCAGCCAACCATTGGCAGCTCAAGCAGGATTGCAAATGCTTAAGCGCGGGGGTAATGCCGTTGATGCCGCTTTGGCAACTGCTATTACGTTAACTTTAGTAGAACCAACAGGATGTGGATTAGGGTCGGATGCTTTCGCAATTATTTGGGATGGCAAATGTCTTCATGGCCTAAATTCTTCTGGAAGATCTCCGGCATCATGGACGGAAAATCAGTTTTCTAATTTCGAAGCAATGCCATATAGAGGATGGGAAAGCGTAACCGTTCCGGGGGTGGTAGCCGGTTGGGTAAGTTTATCAGAAAAATTTGGTAAACTGCCATTTCAAGAACTTTTTGAACCCGCTGTTCGGTACGCTGAGTCCGGTTTCGCTGTTTCGCCAGTCATTGCGCAGCAATGGAAGCTTGGAGCTGAAGAACTGTTTAATCAACCTGGGTTTTCCGAAAATTTCTTACAAAATGGAAATCCTCCTGCAGCTGGTGAAATTTACACGAATATTGGATTTTCAAGGTCCTTAAAATTGATTGCTGAGACAAAAGGAGAGGCGTTTTACTCCGGTATTCTAGCTGAAAAAATTGATGCCTTCGCTAGGGAACATGATGCTGCGCTACGGTTAAGCGATTTGTCAGAGCATCGACCAGATTGGTCAGGGACAATTTCGAAAGATTTTCATGGTATTTCCTTGCATGAAATTCCACCGAACGGGCAGGGTATCGCTGCACTAATGGCCTTAGGAATACTAAGTCATACGTCTCTCGAGGGTTTAGATTGTGACGCCCCTCTCGCAGTGCATCTTCAAATTGAAGCGACAAAAATAGCACTGGCCGATACCTATAAGTACGTCGCGGATATAGACTTTATGAAAAAGGTAACTGTGTCCGACCTATTAAGTGATGATTATTTAAAAGAAAGAGCTAGACGCATAAAATATAATCAAGCGGTAGATTTTAAAGCTGGAGCTCCAAAAAATGGAGGAACGGTATATTTATCAGCTGCAGACAAAGATGGTATGATGGTTTCATTTATTCAGTCCAATTACGCAGGCTTTGGCTCAGGAGTTTGCATACCAGGGACAGGCATTCATTTGCAGAACCGAGCCGCGGGTTTCTCACTTGATCCCAAAAGTCCGAATGTAGTTGGGCCGAAGAAAAGGCCATTCCATACGATCATTCCGGCCTTTTTAATGGAAAATGGGGTTCCTCTGATGAGTTTTGGAGTTATGGGAGGGCCGATGCAAGCCCAGGGGCATATTCAAATGGTCGTACGGAGCCACCTGTGGCAGCAAAATCCGCAAGAGGCCATAGATGCACCAAGGTGGAGGGTTGAGGGAGGTTTAGATCTTGTTTGTGAAGCCTCTATGAATAACGAAATTTTATCTTTTTTATCGGAGCTCGGCCATAATGTTTATACCAAGACCTCAAATGATGCATTTGGTTTTGGAGGAGCACAATTGATACGGCGATTGACGAATGGATTTTACATCGGTGGTTCAGAGTCTCGGAAAGATGGGCATGTCGTTGGCTTTTAATTGTCCAACTCCATGCCTTGGGTTGATTTTCAGATCATTAGAAATTCTCTGTTGATTTCGTTAAATTTAAAGTGCTACACGAACCATGGACGATCTAGAGCCATGGCAAATCTGAATACCCCCCGATTGCCATGGCTCTCGCATAAAAGCAGAAGAGACAGAACTTGAATTTCTTCATGTCCTGCCTCTCCTTGGATAACTACTGTCCCCGTCGGCTTCATCTAACACAGAAACTAAGTTTCTCTGCCATCTGACATGGACAACACTTTCTGTTAGACAGGAGTTGTTATCCAACTTCAAGTTGCGATCCAACCAAAAGGTTGTGGACGATCTCAACTCTATGCTTCTGGGGTTGGTTTTGTCCGT
>Ga0160422_10001311_pt1 | contig 15583 bp, 16 predicted proteins | sample Fk160mmetaG_FD_108192 | JGI IMG/M metagenome (GOLD analysis project Ga0160422, IMG submission 108192) | Marine microbial communities from the Central Pacific Ocean - Fk160115 60m metaG | ecosystem: Environmental > Aquatic > Marine > Oceanic > Photic zone | place: The Central Pacific Ocean... | reverse complement strand
TCTCCATATGATCTGCACAATTTTTTGAAAATTTTGAAGAAATAGGTCCAGGCTCAATTAGAGATACTTTTATTGGTGTATCAGATAGTTCGATTCTTTGGGCATCAGCAACAGCTTCCATAGCAAATTTAGTAGCAGAATAAATGCCCATAAAAGGTAGAGATAATCTACCTACTAATGAACTTACATAAACAATGGTAGACTTTTTCTGATTTAAAAGCATAGGAATTAACTGATTTGTTAATTCAATTGCACCAAATAAATTTACATTAAATTGCTTTACAATTTTTTCGTAATCTAAATCTTCAATTGCACCAGGTAAACCATATCCAGCATTGTTAACTACAGCCAATAAAGAACCTTTAGAATCATTTCTAACAAAATTAACACATTCATTTATGGAAGATAAATTGTTAAGATCTAGTTTTATAGCTTTACAACCAATTAATGAGAGATGTTTTAAATCCTCATCTTTTCTAGCTGTTGCATATACGCACCAGTTATGCTCCTGCAATAATTTTGCAGTAGATAATCCAATGCCTGAAGAACATCCAGTAATAAGTACTGATTTATTATTTGTCAAATTTGCCTTGATAAAGCTGTCCACCTCCTTGTGACAAAATTCTCTTCACATATTTTCCAAGCAAATCCATTTCTAAATTAACCTTCTCACCATTTTTATATGAAGAAAAAATGGTTTTTTGATAAGTGTGCGGAATTATATATACTGAAAAATTATCATCCTCGAGTTCCCCTATTGTGAGAGATGTCCCGTCTATTGCTATTGAGCCTTTCATTACAAATAAATCGCTAAATTCTTTTGGGAAAATAAAATTGAATTTCCAATCTCTATCAATTTGTTCAATTGAATTAACTATTCCTGTTGTATCAATATGACCAGTAACAATATGGCCGCCTAACATATCTCCTAAAGCTAGACCTGGTTCTAAATTAACTTTTTGCCCAACTTGAAGATTACCAAGATTCGTCTTATCAAAAGTTTCTGATAAAATATCGAAATAATATTTATTATCATCTATTTCAGATACAGTTAAACATACCCCATTTATGGCAATACTATCTCCAAGTATGATGTTTTTATCAAATTTTTCTTTAACAACTATTTGAAGCGTACCAGAAAGATCATTTATTGAAAGTTTTTCAACAACGCCTAATTGTTTAACGATTCCTGTAAACATTTTAATTTTTAACCTTTGCTTTAATCATTATATCCTCTCCTATCTTCTTTAAATCTGTAAAAGATAATTCTTTTGCATTTTTCAAAGATAAATTTGAAAAATTAAATGACGACAATCCATCTAATCCTAAAATTTTAGGGGAAACAAAAAAAATTATTTCATCAACTATTTTAGCCTCAATCAATTGGGTTGATAAATTACCACCACCTTCACATAAAATATGCATAATATTTTTATTTATCGCTAATTCCTGAACAATTTTCTTTATATTTCCACTCATAACTATCGTTTTATCTTTATATTTGTCATTTAATAAATTTGATAAATTTGGTATGTTATTCCCAATAACAATTCGCCATGGACAGATGTTAACATCAGGTTTTGCATATAATGATGGATTATCCCGTCTAACTGTATTAGCTCCAACCATTACAGCATCTACTCGTTTTCTAAGATTCTGAACTTCTTTTCTGGATTCTTTACACGAAATCCATTTTGAATTTTCATTAAAATCTGAAATTTTACCATCAACTGTTACAGCTAATTTTAAAGTTATATAAGGTAATTTTTTAATAATAAATTTTTTAAATGGCGCAATTAAATTTTCCGCATCAACGTTACAAACTCCTGATAAAACTTCAACGCCATAATCTTGCAATATATCAATTGCATTGCCATTATGCTTAGGATTTGGATCCATAGCTCCAATAACAACTTTTCTTACACCTGATTCAATTATTCGCTTAACACATGGTGGAGTTTTTCCATATGTTGAACATGGCTCTAGAGTTACGAAAAGCGTAGCATCTTTTAATTCTTTAGGATTAGAATATGGTTTTAAACATTCGACCTCTGCATGAGCTCCTCCAGCCTTTTTATGCCATCCTTCAGAAATTATCTTACCATTTTTAACTAAAACTGCACCAACAGGAGGATTTGGAGCAGTTAAACCTTCTCCTTGTTTTGCAAGACTAATTGCATAACTCATAAAATGACTATTATCATTTATCATTGATCATTTGAATTTGTTGATGTTTTTTTGAGGAAATCTAATTCTTGTAATATATTATCTAAAACACCATTTACAAACTTTCCAGACTGAAAACTACTTAGATCATTAGCAAAATGTACAGCTTCATTAATTGCTACTAATGGAGGGACATCATCACAATACAAAATTTCATATAGTGCTATTCTCATAACTACGCGATCTACCGATCCAAGTCGTTCAGTCTTCCAATTATTGGTGTAAATTGCTATTGTTTTATCAAGATTATCTTTGTCGCCTAAAACGCCATTTATCAATTTTTCTGCAAAAATTTTTTCTCTTTTTGTTACATTATTTTCTTCCCAAAAATGAAGAAGTGCTTCATTTACAGGTATCGGATTAAACTCATTTTGAAAAAGAAATTGAACTACTAATTCTCTTGTTTTTCTTCTACCAACAACTGAATTTTTCATATAATCAATTCTCTTATAATTTTATGACACACGTTTTAATTCATTAACTAATTCAATAGCTGCTTTACCTGCGTACCAGCCTCTTGTGTTATTTTTACCAATACATCTTGCCTCTGCAATTTTGTATGATGGTGCTCCTACAATTTCATTAACGATAAAAATATTTTGTTCTAAACTCAAATCTAATAATGACTGGCCTGTTGTATCTATAATCATTTGAGCATGATTAGTTTCTCCCTCAATAACCACTCCTAGAGCAATATAAATTACTCTGTTATCAGGAATCTTATTCACAAAATTATGAATAAAATTAATCATTTGTGGAATTTCATAAGCACCTGGAACTCTCATAAGTTCTATTTCATCTGCTTTTACACCAGAATCTATTAAAGAAGACTTGGTATTTTTAATTAATTCGTCCATTAATTTTTCATTAAATTTAGATGCAACAATCACAAACTTCATTTTCATTTTCCATTTAATTAAATATAATGACCCATTTTTTCTTTTTTTGTTTTTAAATAAAATGAATTTGTTTCACATGAATTAATAATTAAAGGTATTCTTTCAATAACCTTTATTCCATTCTGAATTAATCCACTTTCTTTTGCGGGGTTATTTGTTAAAAGTCTTATATTACTCATTTTTATATTTTTTAGAATATTAGCACCTATTTCATAATTTCTTTCATCTGCTTTAAAACCAAGTTTTATATTTGCCTCGACTGTATCTAAACCTTTGTCTTGTAATTCATAAGCATGTAATTTATTCGCTAGACCAATTCCTCTACCTTCCTGACGCAGATATATAATAGCTCCATATCCATAATCTTGTATTTTCTTCATAGATTCCTCAAGTTGTTGCCCACAATCACAACGACAAGAACCAAAAACATCTCCTGTTAAACATTCACTGTGAATACGAACTAGCGGTAGCTTATTATTATTTTTTTCAACAATAAGAGCTAAATGATCCTTTCTGTCAAATTTTGAATCATATAAAATCATCTTAAATTTACCAAATTTTGTTGGCATAATCGTCTGTCTTAAAGGTGTGATAATTTCTTCATTTTTCTTTGGCAGGATAATTTCTTCGTTTTTCTGTCTATACTTAACGATTTCATCAACAGATGTTATTTTCAAAGAATAATTTTTTGCAAAATCTATTAAACCTTTAAGCCTCATCATTGAACCATCTTTATTAAGAATTTCACATATAACTCCAGCAGGTTTTAACTTACAAATTTTTGCTAATTCAACTGTACCTTCCGTGTGTCCCGGTCTTTCCATAACTCCATTATTTACAGATTTTAAAGGAAAGACATGTCCTGGTTTAATAAAATCTTGAGCACTACTTTTTTCAGAAACTAATGCTTTGATAGTTTCAGCTCTATCAAATGCACTTATACCAGTAGTTGTATTTTCTCTTACATCAACTGAATCCATGAACGCTGTATGGTATTTATCCGAAGAATATGCAGGAGTCATCTGAGAAAGACCAAGTTTTTTTAACCTATCTTCAGTCATTGGAACACAAACTAATCCACGCGCATGTGTAATCATAAAATTTATGATTTCTGGAGTAACTAACTCAGCGGCACAAATTAAATCTCCTTCATTTTCACGGCCTTCATCATCAACCATAACAACAATTTCACCAGATGAAAAAGCTTGTATGACGTCTTCGATCGGATCGAAAAAAGATTTTTTCATTAAAACTCCTAAATTTTACTCTCCCTGAAAACAGCACAGCCTCCAGGGTGTACTCTTTAGGAGCACATAACCTTGCGCTATCTTCTTCCATCCAGACTATACGGTCGGTTGTAGAATTAAACTACATCATGCAAAAAATAAATTTGCTCGCGGACTATACCGCCGGTCGGGAATTACACCCTGCCCTGAAGATTTTTGAAATATGTATAATCTATTCGTAATGAGCAAGCAGAAATAACGGATAAGATTTAGATTATTTTAAAAAAAAAAAGAAAATACGCCAATACAAATACAATAAACTCCAAAATACCAAAGCTTTCTTTTATTTAATAACGAAATTAACCATTTTAATGCTAATAAACCCGTAATAAAAGAGACGATTAATCCAATCAACAAATTCTCAATTGATGTTGAAATATTTTCCAAATTTAAATTGGAAAAATATTTAATAATCACTCCAAATAAAACAGGAATAGCAATAATAAATGAAAACTCTGCCGATTTTCTTATATCCATTCCTAAGAGATTCGCCATTCCTATTGTCATTCCAGAACGACTTATTCCTGGTAATATGGCAAACATTTGAGCGATTCCAATTAAAAATGATTTTTTAAAATTAAGATTTGATTCCTTAACTTTTGAAAAATTTGAAAATATTAAAAAAATACCTGTAATTATTAAAAATAAACAAACTAAATTAATATTACCAAATACATGTTCTACCGAATCTCCAAATAAAAACCCTGTGATTACAATCGGAATAATCGCCAAAATAACAAAATATATATAATTTGATGACTCTCTATCATCAATAAATCTTATTTTTAGAATTTCAAATATTTGTTTTCTATAAAAAAATACGATAGATATCAAAGTTCCAGTATGTAAAACAATCTCTATCAAAGCTCCATCTTGATTAAGTCCAAAAAAATACTTCAATAAGCATAGATGTCCCGAACTACTAATGGGTAAAAATTCAGTTATTCCTTGTACAATAGCTAGTATTATTATTTTTAATAATTCATCCATAAAACAAATTTTTTCTTTTACTATAAATAAATTTTTATAATATATATCTTACTTTGATGGGTAAAGATATTAAAGAGGAGATAAATGTCTATTTTTCCAAAAGGGAAAGTTCCACAATATAAATTAAGACCTGATCCTATTGCTTCAATTCTTTTTATTATTGTATTTATTTCGGGATTATTAATTTCACTTTCGTTTTTTAAAGCTGAAGACGGGAGTGGTATTTATTTTCAAAAAGGACTCACATCTTCTATTTTTACGGGAATTATTTCACTTTGTTTACTTTTCGCTGCAACATCTAAACTTCTTTTTAGTCATCTATGGACAAAAAATTCATCTCATGACCGACATCGTATGCATAGTAAAAATCATCCAGCAGAAAAAGATAAAGCTTTTCGAAGAAAAATTCGTCAAAAATAAAAAAATCTCTTGTCGTTAAGTATAGAACTTATCATGATTAATGTATGAATATTGTATGTGCAGAATCAGTTCTAAAGGCTGAAGAAATATTTAGTAAATTTGGTAATTGTACTATTTTGCCTGATAAAAAAATATCAAACAAAGATTTAAGAAAAACAGACGCTTTAATTGTTAGATCAGGAACAACTGTTAATGAGAATCTCTTACAAAAAACTTCAATAAAATTTGTTGGAACTGCAACATCAGGAACAGATCATATTGATAAAAAATGGTTAAAAAAAAATAAAATTTATTGTGTAGATGCAATTGGCTCAAATGCAATTAGCGTTTCGAATTACGTAATATCGTCAATATTATCAATCGCTAGTTATGAAAATATTATTTTAAAAGGAAAAAAGATTGCAATTATTGGCTGTGGTAATGTAGGTACTGAACTTGTTAGACGAGCAGAAGCTATTGGTTTAATAACATTAATTAACGATCCCCCAAGAGCATCAAAAAAAACTAATGGATATTTTTATTCAAAATTAAAAGATTTAAAAGAAATTTTACCTCAAGCAGATATAGTTACAATTCATACGCCACTTACTACAACTGGAAAATGGCCTACAAAAAACTTGGTTAATGAAAATTTCCTAAAATTAATGAAAAAAAATTCTATCTTTATTAATACTTCTCGTGGGGGAGTTTGTAACGAGATAGATTTAATCTCAGCGAAAAGAAACAATCAGATTAGACATCTAGTTACCGATGTATGGGAAAATGAACCAAATTTTAATCAAGAATTATGTAAATGTTCCATTCTCTCTACTCCGCACATAGCAGGTCATTCCTATCGTGCAAAGCTGATAGGAACAGTTGATTGCGCAGTAAAATTCAGTAAATTTTTTAATATAGATTTTAACGATTATGATCAATATATGACTAAGAAAATGTTTTCACTTATGAAAACCATTTCTATAGATAATGAAGAATTTCTTTCACATGAAAAAGCCCTTAATACTATTGTAAGTTATGCTTATGATATTAAATTTGATAGTGACTCAATGAAAAAAAATCAAAATTTACAAACTTTAGAAAAATCAAATTTTTTTAAAGAGTTTAGAAAAAATTATCCAAATCGTAGAGAATTTAGTGATATTACAATAAATTTATTAAACGCAAGCAAAGAATTTAAATTAAAACTTGAGCGTCTAGGATTTGTTTTTCCAAATTAGAAACTTCCTTAATGTTATTTAAAAAAAATAATTAAAGTAACTCTTTCAAATATTTTCCAGTAAAAGATAATTTTGATTTTGAGACTTTTTCTGGTGTTCCAAAGGCAATTACCTTTCCGCCATTTATTCCACCTTCTGGACCCATATCTATAATATAATCTGAACGTTTAATCATATCCAGATTATGCTCAATTACAATTATAGTATTTCCTTCGTTTCTTAATCTTTCCAATACCTCTATTAACTTATGAACATCAGCAAAATGTAGACCTGTTGTCGGTTCATCTAAAATATAAACAGTTTTTCCAGTTGAACGTTTAGATAATTCGGCTGCTAATTTAATCCTTTGAGCTTCTCCTCCTGATAATGTAGTGGCGGATTGTCCTAATTTTAAATATCCTAAACCCACATCTTGCAGTGTTTTAAATTTATTATAAATTTTGGGAATCGCACTAAAATAATCTAATGCTTCATTGATAGATAAATTAAGAACATCTGAAATGTTTATTCCTTTATATTTGATAGATAAAGTTTCTGTATTGTACCTCTGACCATTACATTGCTCGCACGGAACATAAACATTGGGTAAAAAATGCATTTCTATCTTTATAACACCATCCCCTTTGCATGTTTCACATCTTCCTCCTTTTACATTAAAACTATATCTTCCGGGTTTAAACCCTTTTGCTTTAGAAGAGGGTAATTTTGCAAATAATTCGCGAATTTCAGTAAATGCACCTGTGTAGGTTGCAGGATTAGAACGAGGCGTTCTACCAATAGGAGATTGATCAATAACAATCATTTTATCGATAAGATCCAATCCTTCAACCTTTAAATATTCTCCAGGAGCATCTTTTGAATTATAAAAATGACGTGATAATATTCTCTTTAAAGTTGTATCTACTAAAGTACTCTTACCGCTTCCCGAAACACCAGTAACACAGGTGAATAAACCTAAAGGAAAGTTTACATTCACTTTTTTTAAATTATTTTCTGAAGCTCCAATGAGCTTAATCCATCCTTTGTTGGAGTTATTTCTTTTTTTTGGAACTTCTACTTTTAATTCTTTCTTCAAATATTTAGCTGTCAACGTACTAGATTTGAGAAGATTATTTACAGAACCAGAAAAAACTATGTTTCCCCCCATTTTTCCTGCCAGTGGTCCCATGTCAATAATATGATCTGCTAAGAGAATTGTCTGCTCATCATGCTCAACAACTATTACTGTATTGCCAAGATCACGTAAACCTTTTAAGGTTTTAATTAGTCGATCATTATCTTTTTGATGAAGTCCAATACTTGGTTCATCTAAAACATAAACTACACCAACAAGACCTGCACCAATTTGAGTTGCTAATTTAATTCGTTGAGCCTCTCCTCCAGATAAAGAACCGCTTTCCCTATCCAGAGTTAAATATTCTAAACCAACATCAATTAAAAATCCTAACCTTGATAGTATTTCTTTATTAATTTCCTTAGTTATGAGTAATTCTTGAGAATTTAAACTTATATTTTGAAAAAACTCATAAGCATCTTCTACTGATAAACTTATCAATTCTCTTATATTTTTTTTATTAATTGTACACGCAAGAATTTCTGGTTTTAATCTATCACCATTACATGAAGAACAGTTGAGTCTTGTCATATATTCTCTTAATCTATGACTTTTTCCTTCTGTCTCATTGTCTTCCAATCTTTTTTGAAGTAATTTGAAAACACCAGGAAAAGGTTTTGAAACTAATCGTCTACGCATATAATACTCTATATCGATTTCACCAGAACCATGTAAGAGAATTTCTTTAAAATCATTATTTAATTTTTCAAATGGAATGTCAGGATCAACATCAAATGTGTAAGATAATGCGTGTAATAATTTGTTATAATATATAACAATTCTTCTACCACCAAATCTCATTGGGTGAATTGCTTTTATCCAAGCAATAGATTGATCTGGTATAATTAATTTTTCGTCAAATACTAGTCTTGTTCCTAACCCTTGACATGTAGGACAAGCTCCATAAGGACTGTTAAACGAAAAATGTCTTGCTTCAAGTTTTTCAAAACTTATTCCGCAATCAGTACATGCGTTTAATTCTGAAAAAAATTTTTCATCCCATCCATTTTCACCTTCAATAAGAACATTTATTAATCCACTTCCTTTATTTAGCGCTAATTCGACGGTATCAGTAAGCCGACTTCTTATCTCTTTAGTTATTTTTAATCTATCTATAACTATTTCGATTGTGTGTTTTTGTGTTTTTTTTATTTTTGGAAAATCATCTATATCTATAATTTTTTTATTTAATCTAACTCTAACAAATCCTTGCTTTCGAATTTCATTAACTACATCAACATGCTCCCCTTTTTTTCCACGTATAATTGGGGATAAAATCATTATTCTTTTATCTAATTCGCTTGATAACAAAATATCAACTATCTGTTCAGCTGATTGATTAACCACTGGTTTATTACATTTATAGCAATGGATTTTACCAATACTAGAGAACATCAATCTTAAATAGTCATAAATCTCGGTTGAAGTAGCTACAAGAGAGCGTGGATTAGAACTAGAGGTTCTTTGCTCGATTGAAACTGATGGGGATAAACCATCGATGTATTCAACATCGGGTTTTTGCATTTGTCCAAGAAACTGTCTAGCATAAGCAGATAAACTCTCTACATATTTTCTTTGACCTTCTGCATAGATAGTATCAAAAGCTAAAGAGGATTTTCCCGAACCACTTAAGCCGGTTATAACCGTTAATTTATCACGTGGAATTTGAACACTAACATTCTGTAGATTATGTTCATTTGCACCGACCACATTAATAATTTTTTTTGACACATCTAATCTCTTAAACTTTGATTACCATAATATGTGAATAAGTCACTTATTTCTACTTTATCGGGGAATAAGCATATATTTATTGATTCAAGAATTCTATCTTGTATTTTCGTTGTAAGACGACGTCCCTTACGTCCTTTTTGTATTTGCTTGTGCGTTAATTGAGATAAGGAATTTTTAACGATAAAGTTGTTAGTCCATTCATTTTTAATCATTAACGAATCAAGTGGCTGAATACCAAGATTTAAATTGAGATCATTTTTTTTATCATTCATTATTAAATTTTTAATAATTAAAATTGTTCTTTATAACCTATAATTTGAAGGATTCTATCCAATTCCTCATTATCATTATAATTAATCTCAATGGTTCCTTTTACTTTTTTACCATTTGTTAAAGTTTTAGAAGGAACGATTTTTACAAACGTTCCAAAATGTCTATGAAGATTTTCAGTTAATGATTTTAAATATTCATTTGGAATATCACTTTTTTCAGCTCTTTTCTTTTTAGGAGGAAGCCCCAACCTTTTTACTAGTTTTTCTAAGACTCTTACGCTTAAGTTTTCTTTAATTACATTCTTCGCAATATCATTTTGTTGAATATGATCAGATATTTGTAACAAAACTTTTGCATGACCAACTGATAAAACATTAGAAGATATTTTTTCTAAAATAAAATCTGATAATTCTAAAAGTCTCAAAGCGTTTGTAATAGTTGTTCTTCCTTTTCCAACTCTTTCGGATACTTGCTCTTGTGTAAGATTAAAGGTTTCTTTTAGAAGCAGATAACCTCTTGCTTCCTCAATAGGATTCAAATCTTCTCTTTGCAAATTTTCAACTAAAGCAATTTCCAATGCTTTTTTATCATCAACCTCAACTAATATTATTGGAACCTTTTCTAATAAAGCAGCTTTAGCAGCTCTCCATCTTCTTTCTCCAGCTATTAGCTCATAATTATCATTAATTTTTCTAACAACTAATGGTTGTAAAACACCATGCTCTTTAACCGACAGTATTAAATCTGTGAGCGCATCTTTATCAAAAATTTTTCGTGGCTGCCAAGGGCTAGGAATTATATTATCAATTGGAACTTCTGAGACATTTTTTTGAGTGTTATTAGTAGATTGATCGTAAATTTTTGTATTCGTTGTTATCAAAGAGTCTAAACCGCGACCTAAACCTTTTTGTTTTGCTGTCATAAAATTTCCTTATTTAAAATTATTTTATTAGAATTATATAGGATTTTAATGCGAAGGCGAAGAAAATGTTGTTGATCTGTCACCTTTTAAAATATTTTCATATTTTTTAATTATATCTTTTACCGTGCTTTTTTTGTCAAACTCAAGTGAGTCTATCCATTCATCTATATCTATACTCAACCAGTTATCTTCACCTATATTAGAAGTATAATTAACCATTTTTTTATAATCGTCTGGAACTACAGATTTTATTTCCTTTATTAAATTATATGATGCAAGATATCTCTTATTTTCTTTTTTATTTAAAATATTATCCCAATTTTTATGTAATAAATTTTTAGATAAACAGTAATCTTTTGCAAACAATGTTGCCAGACCCTCCATATACCAATCTTTTATATATGGATTTATTAAATGATACACTTCATGAGCTAATAAAAAATAATAATTATGATGACCAACATCTACACCTATATAAATATTGATTTCGTCAACTTTTTTTTCATTTACCTCAACTAGTGAGAAGTTTTCTTCAATTAATAAATTTTTGTACTCGGGCTTCAGTTTAGATCTATATAAATTTATAGTTTTGACTGGATCATCTGATTCGTAATGTTCAGATTGAATTTTTAAATAAGCCTTATTGATAAAAATTAGAGAGTCTGGATGAACAATTTTTTGGTAATACTTGGACCAATTATTTTTATAATTCAAATTTTTAAAGGTTAAGCACCCTGAAAATAAAAAAGTCAGAGTTATAAGAAATAGTATTCTTAAAAAAAACATAGGTAATAACTTACTTACTAATCTATCGAAATATTTTCATCTTTATTTACGTCTGATAAATCTTTTTTTATTATTTCACTAACTTTTATTGATACATTTCCAATATTTTCAATACCCAAAGAGTTCATAATACTTTGGCGAATTCTAGATTGCATTTGTTGAGATAATTCAAGGATATTATTACCTTCTAAAATTTTAATTTTTAAAATAAATCCAAGACCATCCTTGGCAGAAATAACTTTAGTGCTGACATGTTTTACAGAAGAAAATTCGTATGCAACTCTATCAACAAAATCTTTCATTGCTTTATCACTTATTCCAACTGAGCCATCGCTTGAATCAAAATCAACAAATCTTTCATTACGAGAATTTACAAAATTTATAATTCTCATTAAAATAGAGAAAATAATCAGGAATCCAATGATAGCTCCTAATGAGTACTCGTGATAATAATAATCAATATCAATAAAATTCGGTTGAAAGAAGTGATCATAAATTAAAAACATCCCTATTAAAAATAAAAGTATAGATACTAAAACATCCCAAAATTTTATTACCGGTAATTTCAACTTGACTCCTTTGCCACGTCTTCATTTTTACTTCTAATACCTTGAACAACGATATTAACAGCAAATATTTTTTGCCCTGTCATACTTTCAATTGCCTTTTTAACTGCACCTTGTACTTTAACACAAACTTCTGGAATATTTACACCAAACTCTAATACAACAGATAAATCAATAGTTAAAAAATCATCACCTTCTTTTTCAATTCTTATACCTCTATCTTTAGACTTCTTACCTATTATTTCAGCTAGTCCGTCCGTTAATGAACCATGAAGTTCGACAACACCTTGAACTTTTTGGGCTGTTTCATGAGCGATTATAGCTATAACATTATTATTTATTTTTATTTTTCCGAATTGATCACTTGATGACTCAGATACCGATAAATCTCGTGTATCTGTAACGGCATTTCCAGTTTGATTTTCCATTTTTTTCCCCTACTATTTTTCTTTAAGAAAAAATTCTTCCATAAAAACTTCTAAGTAAGCTGTATTATAACTTCCTTCTTTAAATTTATTATTTTCCATTAATGATTCTCCAAGAGGTACAGTAGTATTTGGTCCCTCAATTGTAAACTCTTGCAAAGCTCTTTTTAATCTTTTCATAGACTCTTCTCGATTAATTCCTTTTGCAATAATTTTACCGATCATACTGTCATAATGAGGTGAAATTACATAACCAGAATATACGTGTGAATCAATTCTTATTCCAGGACCTCCGGGAAAATGAACTGCCTCTACCGGACCAGGAGCAGGAGTGAAATTATTATATGGATCTTCAGCATTTACTCTAAACTCAATTGCATGACCGTGAACTTTTACTTCTTCCTGTCCAAATGATAATTTTTCACCAGCAGCTACTTTAATTTGTTCTTTAAGAAGATCTATTCCTGTAACTTCTTCAGAAACCGTATGCTCCACTTGAATTCTAGTATTCATCTCCATAAAATAAAATTTTTTTTCTATTTCGTCATATAAAAATTCTAATGTTCCTGCACTATTGTAAGAAACTGCTGATGCAGCCTTAACAGCAGCATCTCCTAAAGCATTCCTTTCCTCATCCGTTAATGTTGGGCAAGGTGCCTCCTCAACCAATTTTTGGTGTCTTCTTTGGATGGAACAATCTCTTTCGCCAATATGACAAACATTTCCAAAGTTATCCCCGATTACTTGGACTTCTACGTGTCTTGCTGATTCAATATATTTCTCCATAAATAAATCAGGATTCCCAAATGCAGCTTTACCTTCAGCTTGAGCGGCCATAAATCCTTGTGTTAACTCTTCCTCGTCTCTTGCTACTCTCATTCCTTTACCACCACCACCAGCAACCGCTTTCAATAAAACTGGATAGCCCATTTCATTTGCTAATTTAATTGCGTCATTAACATGATTTAATACACCTTCTGATCCGGGAGTAATTGGTACACCAGCTGCTTTCATTGTGTCCCTAGCAATTGCTTTATCGCCCATCCTTCTTATACAATCTGCTGATGGACCAATAAATGTAATATTACAGTTAGAACAAATTTCAGCAAACGGTGCATTTTCTGCTAAAAATCCGTATCCGGGATGAATAGCATCGGAATCCGTTAGTTCAGCGGCTGCAATAATATTCGTAGTTTTTAAATAACTTTCGGTAGCTAAAGCAGGACCTATACAAATTGCTTCATCAGCCATCTGGACATGAAGCGAGTCTTCATCAGCTTCTGAATATACTGCGACTGTTTGAATATTTAATTCCTTACAAGCCCGTATGATTCTTAATGCGATTTCGCCTCTATTAGCGATTAATACCTTATTGAACATTATTTTTCCTATTATGGTTTAACTAGAAAAAGAGGTTGACCAAACTGGACAGGAGAACCATCTTCAACTAAAACTTTCGCAATTGTTCCTGTAACCTCAGCTTTTATTTCATTCATTACTTTCATAGCTTCGACAATACAAACAATTGAGTCATTACCAACAGAATCACCTTCATTTGCAAAATTAGGCTTATCAGGATCAGGTTTTCTGTAAAAAGTTCCAACGATTGGAGATGTTATTTCAATTAATCCATCATTATCATCATTCTTATTTTCTTTTGGTTCATTAACAGTCGGTTCAGTACTAGGAATAATTGCTGGCGCTGGAACTGCTGGTTGAGAAATAACTACTGGATGATCACCATTTCCACGTTTTAAACAAAACTCTCTGTTATCATCTTTAAAAGAAAACTCGGTGAGTCCTTTTGCTTCCATGAGTTTTACGATCTGTTTGATTTCACTTATATCCATAACATCCTTTCCAATCGTTAATAACTTTTGAAATAAAGACGATTTAGGAGTTAATATCTAGTTTTTTTTATATAAAAAATTTACGTTTTTTTAATTTTTAGCCATTTTTTGACGATTTTTGGCCATTTTTTGACGATTTTTGGCCATTTTTTGACGATTTTTAAAAAATAGTCATATTTTTAAAATTACATGATTTTACCAATATAGTTCGATGGTTTTAGGTTTAATAATACTTTTTTATCTTCTTTAGGCAAATTGAGAGTATCAACGAAATCATTAATTATTTGTTGGTTGATACCTTCATTTCCACGAGTCAACTCTTTGAGTTTCTCATAAGGTTTTTCAATACCATGCTTTCTCATAATGGTTTGAATAGGTTCAGCTAGTACTTCCCACGCATTATCTAAGTCTTTCTCTAAAATATAGTTATTTAATTTTAATTTACCAAATCCTCTTAACGTTGATAGATAAGCTATTAAACTATATCCAAAACCAACACCCATATTTCTTAAAACGGTAGAGTCTGTTAAATCGCGTTGTAATCTTGATATAGGTACTTTAGCAGAAAGATGATTAAATATAGCGTTAGCTAGCCCGAGATTACCCTCAGAGTTTTCAAAATCAATAGGGTTTACTTTATGCGGCATTGTTGACGATCCTACTTCACCTTTAATTGTTTTTTGTCCAAAATAAGCCATAGAAATATACGTCCAAATATCACGATTCAAATCTATTAGAATTGTATTAAATCGACTTATTGCATCAAAAAGTTCTGCCATATAATCATGGGGTTCAATTTGAGTAGTATATAAATTTTGAGTAAGTCCCAATTGATTTTCAATAATATCCTTTGATAGATTAACCCAATCAACATC
>Ga0160422_10001310_pt1 | contig 15594 bp, 23 predicted proteins | sample Fk160mmetaG_FD_108192 | JGI IMG/M metagenome (GOLD analysis project Ga0160422, IMG submission 108192) | Marine microbial communities from the Central Pacific Ocean - Fk160115 60m metaG | ecosystem: Environmental > Aquatic > Marine > Oceanic > Photic zone | place: The Central Pacific Ocean... | reverse complement strand
GCGTTACGCAGCAACCCACCAATTAAAGACCGAGTTCAAACCTTACAAGCACTCCTGGAAAACTCTAAAGGACGGGTGCGAATGGCGGTTCATGCCAGTTGCCGACGCTTAATTGAATGTTTAGAGTTACAAAGTTATGATGAAAAAACAGGTGATCCAGATAAACAAAATGGATATGACCATCTTAATGATGCTTTGGGTTATTTGTGCTACAGAGAGTTCAATATGATTTATAGTAAAGCAGGAAATAAAACAGGCATTAGAATTTATTAAAGACCTGATATTATTAAAATAAAACAATGAATAGTTATTTTGTTTCAAATAAAATTAATAATTTTGAGATACAGGTTACGGAAGTACAGCAGCAAAATCAAGCATGGCGAAATATGCAAAGTCATTGGGGACTTATAGAAGATTTAGTTGAAGGTACAAGTAAGATTAGAGGTAAAGCAAGAATTTATTTAAAACAAGAACCTAGAGAAGAAGATGAAAGTTATGATGTTCGTTTAAGTAGATCAGTTTGCCCACCTTATTATGTAAGAATGGAAAGAATGTTGGCTGGTATGCTTACTCGAAAACCAGTTCGATTAATTGATGTACCTGAAAGAATTGAAGAACAATTATTTGATGTTGACTTAGAAGGAAATAATTTAACTAATTTTATTTATAATATCTCTCGTTTATGTATTCGTTACGGTCATGTTGGTGTATTAGTTGATGCACCTTCAACTGGTGGAAGACCTTATTGGATTCCATATACTCCACGAGATATTATTGGCTGGCGAACTGAAATAAAAAATGGTTTAAGAAAATTAACTCAATTAAGATTAACTGAAAGAATAGTAAAACCAAAAGGATCATACGGAGAAGAAACTATTGAACAAATAAGAGTATTAGAACCTGGAATATTTCGAATTTTCCAACGAAATAAAGACGGAGATTTCAAACAAGTGGAAGAAGGAACTACAAGTTTAGACTTTATTCCTTTTTCAATTGCTTATTCAAATAAAGTTGGAATATACGAATCAAGACCACCATTAGAAGATATTGCTGAATTAAACATCAAAAGCTATCAAATTCAAAGCGACTATGATAATCAATTACATATAAGTGCAGTTCCAATGCTTGCATTTTTTGGATTTCCTGCAGCAGCCGAAGAAGTTTCTGCCGGTCCTAGTGAAGCATTATCTTTACCAGAAGGAAGTAGTGCAAGTTATATTGAACCAAATGGAAATAGTTTTACTGCTCAAAAGGAAAGAATTGATAAATTAGAATATCAAATTAATGAATTAGGTTTAGCTGCAATATTAGGCCAAAAGATGTCAGCGGAAACTGCGCAGTCAAAAAGAATTGATAGATCGCAGGGTGACTCAACTATGATGGTTTTAAGTCAACAAATTCAAGATTTAATTGATAATTGTTTAAAATTTCATGCTGAATTTGAAAATCAAAGTGTAGCCGGAACTTCTTTTGTTAATAGAGATTTTGTAGATACAAGTTTAGAACCTACACAGATTGATGCTTTATTGAAAATTTATGCTCAAGGAATAATAACTCAGGAAGAATTATTAAAGAAATTAATTGAAGGAGAAGTATTATCTGAAGATATTGATATTGATAAAATGTTAGAACAAACTAGTCAAGGTGGCCTTATTGAAATGGATCAAACTCCTACAACAAATACAAATGAATAATGGCTTTAAAAAAACAAAATATACCAGAAGCACTTTATCGAAATGCTATTAATTTAAATAGATATGAAAATAATGTAGCTTTAGGTTTAGTCAAAGAATATAACAATATAATTATTGGAATTACAGATAGATTAAAACAATTTGATGCGGGTGAATTAACTTTAACGCCTGCTGCTGTAAATAGACAAAGAACATTATTACTTCAATTGCAAGAAAGTTTGAATACTTGGGCAGATGAAAGTGCTGATATTTTATCTTTAGAATTACAAGGCTTAGCTGAGCTTCAAAGTTCCTTTATTCAGGAACAATTAAAAAAAGTTTTACCGAGTGATGCAACAAAAAATGCTGTGCGAACAATTGAAATAAGTCCGCAGTTTGCTAAAAGTGTAGTTAATACTGATCCGCGTCAAATTAATGTTTTTACTTTACCCGAAGAATTTGTAAGGCAAACTGGAACAATTCCTAAATTTAGTTTGACTGCAAGTGAAGGTGCTGTTATTAATTTACCTAATGGAGTAAATGTAAGAACTGCTTTTAGACGTATTGCTGCATCTCAAAGTGAACTTTTTCAAAATACAATTCGTACTGGTTTGCTTTCAAACGAAACAACAGCTCAAATAGCTAAACAATTACGAGGTAATTTAAATTTTGAAGCTACTGGAACTTTATCTCAAATAAAAGCACGCGGAGGAATTGGTACAACTATTGCTAATAATCAAATTGATACTATAGTTCGAACAAGTATTAATCAAGTAAGTAATACAGCTACTTTTAATGTTTATAGAGCTAATGAAGAAATTGTTGATCGATATAAATATGTAGCAACTTTAGATAGTAGAACTTCTGCGATTTGTGGAAGATTAGATGGTCAAATATTTGAAATGGGTAAAGGTCCGCAACCACCGCAACATTTCAATTGCAGATCAACTATTGTTCCAATTATTAAAGATGAATTTTTAGATAAATTTGGATTAGACCAAGAAGATTTAACTGAAGGATTAGAAAGACCTGCAAAAACTGGATTATCAACACGCGGAAAATTAGTGCCTGCAAATCAAAATTATGCAATATGGTTAAGTAAACAAGATATAGCAACACAGAATAAAGTTTTTGGTGTTGAAAAATCTAAAATATATCGATCAGAATTAAAAAAGAAAAAAAATCCTACTGATGTTTTTCATTCATTCGTGCGTTCAGATGGATCAACGTTAACATTAGAAGAGTTAAGGAAAGCAAATGCCGATTAAAAAAGGAAAGTCTCAAAATATTATTTCGAAAAATATTCAAATGTTGAAAAAAGAAGGCAAGCCACATAAGCAAGCAGTGGCCATTGCTTTATCTACTGCGGGTAAAAAAAGGAAAAAAACAAGACGAAAAAAGAAATAAATAGTAAACTATAAATAGTTGCTTTAAAAATTATGCCTGCTGGTAAGGGAACTTATGGAAAAATGGTTGGAAGACCACCTAAAAAGAAAAAAGGAAAAAAAAAAGTTGCTAAAAAGTAATGGCAAAGGTAAACAAACCAACCGATCCAGAACTGTATGCACGTGTAAAAGCTAGAGTTAAGGCACGTGTTAAAAGATGGCCAAGTGCTTATGCTAGTGCGCAATTAGTTCAGGCTTATCAAAGAGCTGGCGGAGGTTATACTACTGTTAATAAGCCAAAAGCAAAAACTAAAAAAGGTGCTAAACGTGGCAAGAAAAAAAAGTAGGGCTCCAGGTGGTTTGACCGATTGGTTTAAAGAAAAATGGGTTGATGTAAAAACTGGTAAACCTTGCGGCAGAAAAAAATCTGAAAAAAAAAGAAAAGGTTATCCAGCTTGCAGACCTACTAGAAGAGTTTCAAGTAAAACTCCTAAAACTCTTTCTGAACTATCACCAGCTGAAAAAAAAAGATTTACCGCAGCTAAAACAGGCAAAAAGAAAATTTCATTTCAAATGCGACGTAAACGAAAAACAAAAACAAAAAAATGAAAAAAACAACAAAAAGAAAAGTAGTAAATTTTGAAAAGGCTGATAAATCTAAAAAAGGTGGTCTTACTGCTAAAGGTCGCGCGAAATATAATAAAGCAACAGGAGGAAATTTACAGGCACCAGTTACAGGAAAAGTTAAGCCTGGAAGTAAAGCAGCTAATAGAAGAAAATCATTTTGTAATCGTATGAAAGGAATGAAGAAAAAATTAACCGGTAGTAAAAAGGCAAATGATCCTAACAGTAGAATAAATAAGGCTTTAAAACGCTGGAAATGCTAATTTTTCTAAAACAAGGTATATTAGGATTACTTTAAATTTTTTATATGTCAGAAGAAAATCCCGCAACAACTGTTGATGCCTCTGCTGAAATTAATTCACTAAAAAAAGAAATTGAATTATTAAAACAAAAAAACAGAGAAGTTGTAGAAGAAAAACAAAAAATAACTTCAAATGCAAAATCTGTTGCATCACTTCCAGAAGGCACAGATGTCCAAGCACTTATTGAATTTAAAAGAAAAGTTGAACAAGAAAGATTAGAAGAAAAAGGACAATATTCAGAAGCGTTAAATAAAAGAGAAGAACAGTTTCGCGAAGCTATTGAAAAAAAAGATATTGAAATTAATAATTTAAAAAATGAATTAAAAGATTTAAAACTTATCACACCTGCAGTAAGTGCTTTATCTGAAATTGTTCATGATCCAGATTATGCAATGGGTAAATTAGACAGAGATAAAATACAAGTACAAAAAGATGGAAGTGTTGTTTATATGTCTGATGATGGATTTACACATAAGCCAATACAAGAAGCAGTAAAAGAAAAAGTTCAAACTTGGGCACTTAAACATCAAGCACCAACTGGTTCTGGTGCACCTATTGGAAAATCTGAATCTGTAGGAAGTATTGCCGGAATTGATGAAAATTTATTAAAACGAATGGCTAATGGTGAAGATACTGCAGCTATGGAAATACATAAAAAATATGGGCGCGAGGCTTGGCTTGAAGCTAAAAAACTTGTTAAAAATTACAAATAAGAAATATTGAGTTATAGTTTTAGTAATAACAAATTCGGCTGTGCTGATTTGAAAAACTAAATAGAGGCTGTGCTGACATTTAGAGGGCTGTGCTCAACATTGTAAATCTTTCATTTTCATTTTTGAAATGGCAACTACTTTAGCGGACATTATTGTTCCAGAGGTGTTTGCAAACAGCATCATTGAAGAAACAACTTTAACAGATAGTTTTCTTCAAAGTGGCGTTTTAGCACCTCTACCTGAGCTAAATTTAAGCTCAACTCAAGGGGGAAATTTCGTTAACATACCTTTTTATAAGGCAAATTTAAGCGGTAATTACACTCGTTTAAATGATAGTTCTTCTTTAACACCTAATAAAATTGAACAAAGCAGCCAAATTGGTGTTGTTCTAACAGCTGGTGATGCTTTTTCTGCAAGACAACTTGCGGGTCAAAAAATTGGTTCAAACTCACCCGATCCAATAGCTGCAATCAGACAAAAATTAAGTGCTTACATAAACAACGAAAAACAAAAAGATTTGTATTCTTGTTTACAAGGTGCTTTTGGTTCTTTAACAAATAACAATAGTTCTTCTGCTTTATTTGAACTTTCAATAGATTCAGAGTCAGGTGACACTCCAACAGCTCTTGGTGCTGGTACTGTTTCTAAAGCTCAGTCTTTACTTGGAGATCAAGGCGACAAACTAACAACTATTGCTATGCATTCAAAAGTGTTTTATGCACTTAAAGAAAGAAGAGCATTAGATTATGTTACGAACTCAGAAGCAAGATTAGGTACAGCTCCTTCAGGTGCTAGTACTGTTAATGCTTTTGGAGGTTCTTCTGCAGGCGCTTATGGTGATGTTTCAGTTCCTCAATATATGGGAATGAACATTATTGTTTCAGATGATATTCCAAAATCTGGATCTGGTGCTTCTACAGAATATGCTGTTTATTTTTTCCAACAAGGAGCCGTAGCAACAGGCGAACAAGCAGCTTTAGTAACTAAAGTTGATGAAGATGTTCTTGCATTTGAAGATGTAGTTTCATTTAAGCATGCTTACATCTATCACCCAGTCGGTTTGAAATGGGCTGTTACAACAACAAACCCAACAAGAACACAATTGGAAACTGCTACTAATTGGGAAAAAGTTTACGATCTCAAAAATATTGGAATCGTAAGGGCTACTGTAACTTCACCATTAGATTAATCATGGCTAGTATTTTTGAATTACAAAATCCTCCTTTTGGTCAATTAACTAAAACTAAAGTTATTAAAACCGAAAACGGAGCGCATACTTTAACAACTGCTGAATTAATAGAAGGCATTGTTGACGGTACACCAACAGGTAATAGAGCTGTCACAACACCAACTGCTGCAGAAATTATTACTGCACTTGGTATCCAAAACAAAGTTGGTCAAACTTTTGAGTTAACTATTGTCAATAAGGCAACATCAACCCATAAATTTACTTTGACCGCTGGTTCTGGCGTTACTATTGTTGGTGATGCTGAAGTAGCAGCTGCAACTTCTGGAACTTTTATTTTTAGAGTTACTAGTTCAACTGCTGTTAGCGCGTTTAGAAAGTGATGGGTATAGCTACATTTCGATTAGCTAGAGAAAGGGAAGCTGCTTTAAAAGTGGCTTCTCAATCTTCTGATAAAATTCAAGTAAAGCCTAATTTAAAAAAATCTAATGGCAATAACAATAGTGGAAACTCCAGGAAGCGCAACAGCAAATAGCTATGTATCGCTGACTGCGGCTCAGGCTTTTATTGATGGTCTTGTTGAAAATGACGATATAGTTGCTTGGGGAACTAGTACTACAGATCAAAAAAATAGAGCATTATTTAGTGCAGCTCAGAGAATTGATAGAGAAAGATTTTTAGGAGCGCGAACAAATGATGCACAGGCTTTGGAATGGCCTAGATCTGGTGTAAAAAAACCTTATACTTATTCAAGTACTTACAACGCTTTATATCCTAGTAATTTACAACCTGCTTTTTATGCAGATAATGAAATACCAAAAAGAGTAAAACATGCACAAATACATTTAGCGGTTTATTTAAACAATAATAAAGATGGACTTGATTTAAGTGGTTTTGAAGATTTTAATGAAGTATCAATAGGAAATTTAAATGTAAAACCTAGATTTTACGGTGCTGTTGGTTCAAACAGAATACCACCTATAATTGAACAATACTTAACTGGCATTAGAATAAGTGGGCCAGCTACAATAGGAGTTAAAAGGAGTTAATTATGTCTTACGAATATCCTTCCGCAACAATTATTAATTCAACAAGTGCTGTAACCGGAAGATTTGGAAAATTACAGGCAAATGAAGATACTGTTATCGCTTCATTAACTGCTCAAAACATAGATGGCGCAAGTACTAGCATTACATTAAATGCAAGCTGTGAAATTTGTGGAGTTATAACTGGATTCACTTTAGCAAGCGGTTCCGTTATTGCATATAGGTTGTAATGTCTAGAATATCTAAAGGCTTAAGAAATGTATCTTCAAAAGTTTTAGGTAAATTTGGTGGTGATATTACTTTTAAAAGAATTAATTCTGGAATTTATAATGTAACAGATGGAAATGTAAGTGAAACAATATCTAGTGTTACTATTAAGGGAATATTACAAAATGTAAACCAACGTGAGCAAAATGACCTTATAAAAGAAAATGACAAGTTACTTATTGTTGCCGCTGCTGATTTAAATTTTGTTCCTACCACTACTGACAGAGTAGTAGTTGTTGGAATTGAATATCAAATAATTAGAATATTTATTGATGAAAACGATAATCAAAATATCAAATATGAAATTTATTTAAGAACATGAAAAAAATTAAATTAAAAGAAATTGGTAATTTTTTTAATGATGAAGTTGATGATTTAGTTAAACTTGCTGTTTTAACATTAGATTCTCGAATAAAACAAAACTCACCTGTAGATACTGGGCGTTTTCGAATGAATTGGCAATTAACTGAAAATAAAGATGATGTTCCTCAAATTACTGGTCCGTTTAATAATTCTAAGAGTGCAATTATTCCACCTAATAAAATTAATTATAAAAAAGAACGTGCAGGAAATGTCTATTCATTAATAAATCCCTTACCTTATGCAGAAGCTGTTTGCTTTGGTACAAACACCCCGCCTTCATGGGGTAACCAATTTAGAAGTAAAGATGGTAATAGGAGTGCTGGTTGGCCTTTAAAAGAAATAGATACTATTGTTAGAATTATAAAAAAAGCAAAAAGTAAAAACTAATGGCTTCTTTAGATCTCAATAATATTCGAAAAAATATTGAAAAACGTTTAATTGAAGAATTTAAAGATGTACCACCTATATCTATTGTTTTTGCAAATCAACCGTTTGACCCGTCTTTAAAAAAAAATTTTATTCAGTGTTTAGTTGAATTTACTGATACTGAATATTTAACTCAAATAAATACAAATAATTTTAATAATTTATCGGGTTTAATTACAATAAATATTTTTTCAAAAATTGGTGTTGGTCTTGGCAATAATCTTAATATGGCTCAAAGAATTAGAAATTTATATAATAGAGTGAAATTAAATGATATTTTTTTTGAACCAAGTTCTGGACCAACTGTTATTAAGAATGCAGCTCCAGAAGGTTATGTACAAACTGTAATGTCAATTTCATTTGAGGTTTTGGAAAGTTTATGATTGAAATTACTGAAGAAATGCTTGACGCTATTGAAGCTGTTAAAGGCAGAAGAGAACCACAGTATTGGGATCCACGTTGCAGAAGATATATGGAAAAACAAAGAGCAAATAAAAAAGATGAAAAAAAAGCTAAAAAAGGTTAATATATACTTAAATCTTTTATAAATTGTTATGGCTGCTGTTAAAGGTGACGTAGGTCAAGTCAAATTTGATGACGGCGGTAGTTCTCCCGCTGCTGTCGCTGGTACTAGATCATGGTCTATGTCTATTACAAAAGACACTATGGAAACAACTGTTCAAGGTGACACTTTTAAATCATTTATAGGCGGGCTTATTGAAGGTGAAGGTTCTGCGGAGCTTGTATATGACAATGCAGCATCAGGAGAAACCGCTACATTTATGGATGGTATTTTAACTACTGGCGACCCTGCAACAGCTTCTTTTGAACTTTTTCCTGATAGTGGCGCATCATCAAAGAAAATAAGCTTTGTTGGCCTTATAACAAACTTTGAACAAGGTTCAAATTTAGGCGATATCAGCACAATAAATATTACATTTAAACCATCTGGCACAATTACATCAGCAATCTAAAAAGTAAAATACTACGCATTTATTTATGGCAACTGAAAGAACCGCAGACCTTATTCTTGGAGCTTTTAAAGATGAAATGGTTACTAGACGACAATTTGAGGTAAAAGATTCAAAAGGCAAAGTTGTTACAACTATTTACTTCAAACCTATTACAAGATATGCAAGAGTAAAGGCACAGCAATTAGCTGGCCCAAATGCTGACGCTTTGGTTGTATCAACTCAACTTCTTTGCCAAATGGCAGAAAAAGAAGATGGAAGTTTAGCTTTTGATATGTCAGATGCACCAATGTTGCAAAGACAACTTCCAGAAAAAGTTTTAAATGATCTTGAACTTTTCTTGAATGATATTCAATTAGATATTGACACAGCAAAAAAAGAATAAACGGGGATACTTGGTTAAAGTTTGAGTTTTTCCTAGCAACAGAACTCGGCAAAACAGTTCAAGAACTGAGGCTCAACATGACACAGGCGGAGCTTATCTATTGGGCTGGATATTATGAAATCAAAGCTGACGAAGAAAAAAAAGCTTTGCAACGACAAAAACGCAATTCAAGGTAATATATAATAAAGGCTTTTTTTATTTGTGGCAGAAGCAGTCGTTAGATTAAAAGTTGATGCTAGTGGTGCTACTAGAGCTTTAAAAGGTGTTCAGACTCAAACCAACAAATTACAGTCGGCTTTTGGTGGCTTAAAAGCTGCAATAGGTGGAATTGGTTTTACTTTATTAGCTAAAAACGCAATACAAACATCAGCAAATTTTGACAAGCTAAATGTAAGACTAGGACTTTTGACTAAAGCTTCAGGTACTTTTGCAAGGTCACAAGAAATTGCTGCTAATGCTCAGAAAGCATTTGGTTTAAGTGCAACTGAAGCACTTGAGGGGATTACAGATATTACAGCAAGATTACAGCCTTTGGGAGTTGAAGTTGAAGATATTAAGAGTACTTTTTTTGGATTTAATACAGCAGCAAAATTGGCTGGAGCTTCAGCTATAGAGTCATCAAACGCATTTAGGCAGTTAGCACAGGCACTTGGCTCTGGTCGCTTACAAGGAGATGAATTTAGAAGTATATCTGAACAAATACCAACATTGTTAGCTCCAATTGCTAAAGAATTAGAAACAACAGTTGGAGGTTTAAAGAAATTTGCTTCAGAAGGAAAATTAACAAGTGATGTTGTTCTTAGAGCATTAAAAAAGATTGAGGTAGATGGAGCTTCTTCATTAAAAGCTTTATTAGAAAATGACCCTACTCAGGTATTTAAAAATTTATCAAATGAAACTGAAAATTTATCAAGAGCTTTTGGTGATGCTTTAGCCCCAGTTATTATACCTGTTATAAAAGGATTAACTGAATTAACTATAGCTGCAACAAATTTTGTAAATTCTCCTATTGGAAAAACTGCCTTAATATTTACAGCCATTGCAGTTGCAGCAAAAGGTGTTGCTATAGCCTTGCCATTAGTTAGTGCTGCACTGATAAAGGTAGCTGCTGCTGGTGGTTTAGTAACGATTGCATTAAATGCCTTACCATTTGTTGCTGTTGCAACAGGGATTGGTGCCATAGTTACACAATTAATAAAACAAAGACAAGAACAAGATAAAGTTACTCAAGCAATAAAAGATGGTGAAGTAGCACAGTTAAGAGCTTTAGAATCTGATCTAAGTATAAAAATGGCGAAAGAATTTGCAATAATTCAAAGTTCTAACGATAAAAGATCTATTAATGCAGCAGAAAGAAGACTTGCTTTATTGCGTGAGCAATATGTTCCTGTTAGGAAAAGATTAGATACTGTTATTAAAGAAAATGCAGTAGAGAAAGAAAAAAATAAAACAACACAAAAAAATAAAGAAACACAAGAGCAAATAAATGAATTAATTACAGATAATTTAAAAAAAGCTAATGCTTATGAGGAGGCAGAAATGGATGCTGTTGATGCCAAAGGTAAATTAATAGATCGACTCAGTGATCAAAGGGCTTTAGCACAAGCAGCAGTTGATGGAAATTTAAAACAAGTACAAACACAGCAAGAAATTAATGCTCTTGTTGCAATTCATGGTGAAGGAATGAGAAATATAATTACAAAATACATTGAAGGCACAAATGCGCTAAAAAAACAAGCAGAAGAAGCTGAGGAGTTAAAAGATAAATTTACTGCTATAGGAGAAGAAATCGAAAGTAGTATAAAAAATAATTTAAAAGATGCAATTACTGGAGCAAAATCATTTGGAGAGGCTATGACAGGTGTATTAAATCGCATAAGAGATAAAATTATTGATGCACAGATTGATAAACTAATTGGTGGTTTTGGAGAGGCTTTTGGTAAAGGTGCAAGTGGTAAAGAAAAAAAAGGAATAGGTGGATTTTTAGGTGGATTACTAGGTGGATTATTTGCAAATGGTGGAAGGCCACCAGTAGGAAAAGCATCAGTTGTAGGTGAAAGAGGGCCAGAATTATTTGTTCCCAAAGTTGCTGGTACAATTATTCCAAACAACCAACTTGGTGGTGGTGGTACAACAAACAATATGATTACAGTTAATGTTGACGCTTCGGGATCTTCTGTTCAAGGTAATGGATCTGAAGCAGACCAACTTGGAGGTCTTATTGCCAGCGTTGTTCAAGCAACTATAATAGATGAACAAAGGGCAGGAGGATTGCTTAATAGATAAATGGCTACTTTCCCTTCAATCACCCCTGCTTATGGGATGAGAAAAAACAGCAGTCCTAAGATTAGAGTTTCTTCTCTTGGTGATGGATATGAGTTTAGAGCTTTGTATGGCCTTCCACTAACTCAAGACCCAAAAGTATATGACCTTACTTTTAACGTGTCTGAGACCGAAGCAGATGTTATTGAGGGGTTTTTAAGAAGTAGAGTAAACGATCAGGCAAGTTTTACATTTACACCACCAGCCGAAGGTTTTACAAAAACAGGGACATACTCACAAAGCGCAACCACTGTAACAATATCTATCACATCACATGGCGTTGGAATTGGTGATATTTTAACTATTGATTATACATCTGGTTCTGCAACTGATGGAACTTTTACTGTTGCATCTGTGACATCTGATGATGTTTTTACTGTAACTGCTGCTTCATCTGCTTCAAATAGCGGTAATGTTTCAATTACTCTTTCTGGTGCAGGGCAGTTTGTTTGTGATTCTTGGACGAAAACAATACCATATAACAATAGAGCTATAATAAATACCACTTTTAGAGAGGTTTTTGAACCATAAATGGCAAATCCTGTAACTGAACTACAACAACTTACAAATAAGTCAATTATTGAGTTATTTTCTGTTGAGTTAGTACCTGATTTGCATTTTAAAAAAACTGCTCAAACTGGTACTTACACACAAAGCGGAACTACAATCACAATTGCTGCAACTGGGCATGGTATGCCAGTAGGAACGATTATTGTTCTGGATTTTACATCTGGCAATGCTGAAGATGGAGTATATACAATACAAACTGAATCTTCTGATCAATTTACTGTTACTGCCACTGTTTCACAATCAACCAGTGGAGGTGTTTCATTTAATTCAAATGTAACTCCTTCAGTGCCTACAGTTTATCTTTTTCATAATGGCAATAATATGAAAGATAGCACCGATATAATTTGGCAGTCAAATACCTACACAAAAATCCCTGTTAAAGCAGAGGGTTATAAATACACAGGCAAAGGAAAGCTTCCAAGACCCACAATTACATTTTCTAACTTATTAGGTACTATTACTGCAATATTACAACTTACAAATCAAACTACCCCTTTCTGTGATCTTACAAGATGTAAAGTTACTAGGAGGCGTACAATGGCAAGATTTCTTGATGAGGCAAACTTTCCATCAAATGTTAATCCATATAAAGTAGGCTCAGTAGATCCAACAGCTGAACTGCCTAGAGAAGTTTATTTTATTGAAAGAAAAAATGTTGAAAACAGAGATATTGTTGTTTTTGAGTTAGCAGGATCTTTTGATTTGTTTGGTGTTAATGCACCGAAAAAACTTGTTACTAGAGCAGATTTTGCGGGGGTAGGTACTTTTGTAAACGCTTAAGATGTCTTGGAAAGAATCCTTCATAAAATATGCAGCAAAACAAGCACCGAAAGAAGCTTGTGGATTGTTAGCCATCATAAAAGGTAAAGAAACTTTTTGGCCATGTAAAAATTTAGCAGAAGGTAAATTTGAATTTTTTGTTCTTGATCCAGATGATTGGGCAGAATGTGAAGATACAGGAGAAATCATAGGTGTAATTCATAGTCATCCTGTAGGGGCTGCAACACCCTCAGATACTGATAAAGCAGCTTGTGAACATCTTGGCTTTCCATATTATATCTATAGTCTTGAACATAATCATTGGGAGATTTTAAAACCCTCTGGCTGGAAAGCACCTTCATTGATTGGCCGAAAATTTATCTGGGGTAAATATGATTGCTGGAGTATCATTTCTGATTGGTTTTATGAAACAAAGAAAATAAAATTAAAAGAATGGAAAAGACCAAAACGAATAAAAGATTTTATAGAAAACCCTTTATTTGAAAAAGGACTGCCGATAACAGGATTTAAAAAACAAGAATGTGATATTAATATAGAAATTGGCGATGTTTTACTCTTTCAATCAGCCACAGGTAATTTAGATCATGTAGCTGTTTATATTGGTGATAACATGATATTAAATCATAATATAAAAACTTTGAGTTGTAGAGAACCTTTTGATTTAAGATACCAACAAGCACTAAAAGGGGTTTATAGATATGCAGCTTAAAAAAATAAAAGTTTATGGAAAATTAAGACAGTTTTTAGGCAAATCATATTTTGAAGCAGCTGTAAAATCACCGCAACAAGCCATAAGCTTTTTAATGGCTAATTTTGAGGGGTTACAAAAACACATGAATGACCAAATTTATAAAATAAAAATGGGTAATACTGTAATAACAGAAGATTTATTTACAATGTCTGGTCAGGGTGATATTAAAATTATTCCAGTTGCAACGGGATCAGGGCCTGCAATTGGAATTATTGGTGGTTTGATTGGAACAGGATTTGCTGCAGAAATTGGTACTTTTGTTGCTGCAAATACTTTTCTAACTTCAACTTTTGTAAGCGGTGTTTTAACTACAATCGGTACAAATATGATTATTGGCGGCGTGACAGATCTAATAGCTCCAATTTTTTCACCACAAAATAATTCTCAAATAAGTGAAATTGATCCGAAAATAAGAGGTTCTTATACTTTTTCTGGTATTCAAAATGTAAATACAAGCGGAGTTCCAGTTCCAATTTTATATGGTCTTGTTTTTAGCGGATCAATTATAATCAGTTCTGGCACTGACACTGCCCAAGTTAGAAGGAGCATAAGCTAATGGTTAGATTAGTAGGCGATCAACTATTTGGCGATTCACCTGATGGAAGAGTTGTTGACCCTGATTTAATAGATGGTGGTCTTAGGTCAAAACAATTTGCAACAGTAGTTGATTTATTAGGTTATGGAGAAATAGATGGGGTATTTGATGAAGGTGGAGTGGGTTCAAGTACTTTTAGAAAAAATGTTTTTTTAGATAAAACACCATTACAAAACCCGTTAGGTCAGGAGAATTTCACAGATGTAGAAGTATTTGTTAAAAATGGTGCTAGTGATCAAACAGCACTTCAAGAAATTAATTCAATTGAAAATACTATTCCTGTTGGGGTTGCTCTAACAAACTCACCTTATGCAACAACAAAAACAGGCACTTATACACTTGCAGGCAGCGATGGTCAAACAGTTAGTGGTGTTGCTTTAAAAGCAAATCAAATGCTAGTTGAAATTGCAAATCATGGATATTTCATTGGTGAAGTTGTTCATTGGACTAATACAAGTCCACTTGGCACTGTTCAAACTGAAAATCCTCAAACTCAGAATATTGTTTCAGTCCCTGATAGCGGCAAATTTGTAATAAATACAACTTTTGAAAATACATCCTTTGCTGGTGATTGTAATGTAAAAACAAGTCAAGGATTATCAAGGACTATATCAAATACAGATGTTGATAAAGTTAGAGTTACAATCCAATTCCCATCGCTGCAAGAGTTTAAAGAAAATGGTGATGTTATAGGTGCAGAAGTAAAAATATCTATAAGAATAATTGAAAATAATGGAACAAATATTAATCCTGTAGTTTTAGATATTACTAATGGAAAAGCTACAAGTCCATATGCAAAAGATTATGAAATTGTTTTTGAAAGGGCTATGAATTTTCCTTTAACCCTTAGTGTTTTTAGAAATACAGATGATGCATTAGGTACTAGATTACACAATTCTACGACTTGGCTTTCTTATACTGAAATAAATACAGATACAAGTGCGTATCAAGGTTTTGCTTATGTTGCATTAAGATTCAATGCTCAAGAATTTCAAAGCTTTCCTAGGAGGATGTACCGCATAAAGGGAACCAAGATAAAGGTTCCAAATGGAATAACAATAGATAGTGCAAATGGAAGGGTAATTTATCCAGATGATTATACATTTAATGGAACATTTAAAACAGATAAAGAGTGGTGTTCTGACCCTGCTTGGATTTTATATGACATTTTGACAACGGATAAAGGTTTTGGAGGTACTGACGGAATAGTACAAGAAGAAAATTTAGATGTTTTT
>Ga0160422_10001307_pt1 | contig 15607 bp, 12 predicted proteins | sample Fk160mmetaG_FD_108192 | JGI IMG/M metagenome (GOLD analysis project Ga0160422, IMG submission 108192) | Marine microbial communities from the Central Pacific Ocean - Fk160115 60m metaG | ecosystem: Environmental > Aquatic > Marine > Oceanic > Photic zone | place: The Central Pacific Ocean... | reverse complement strand
TTCCGGGTCGAGCTTGCCCTGAAGGAGGTCGAGGGCGGATCTGGGATCAAGGCAACCTTCCTTGACGTAGGAGAGAATCCTCTCCCGGCAGGCATCGCTCCAGAGGGAGTAGCCGGTGGCATTGATTTCAGCCGGCAGGCGGCCCCTGAAGCTCCAGGGTTCCGCAATGAGGATCAGGTTGGGCTTGATTCTCCGGGTTTCGGTCTCGATTTCGCGCAGAAGGTCGATCCCCAGTAATTCGCCAAGGTCGAAGCGGAAACCGTCGACGTCAAAGGTCCGCACGAGGTGTAGAACGCTGTCGAGTACGAGTTTGCGAGAGGGTTCGGATTGGCAATTCAAGTCGTTCCCACATCCGCTGTGGTTGGTAAGTCTTCCCAGTTCGTCGATCGTGAAATACAATTCCCGGTCGAGGTGCCCGAGGTGATTGGGCACGCCGACGTGGTTGTATACGACGTCGAGAATCACAGCCAGTCCGGCATTGTGGAAACTTTCCACCAGTTTCCTGAATTCCCGAACCGCCGATCCGTCGAGGGCATTGCCCGCGTAGGCCGAGGCTGGGGCCATGAAGCTAACCGGCATGTACCCCCAGTGGTATTCTTCCCGGCTCAGGGAGTCGAACTCCAGAACCGGCTGAATCTCGACCGCGTTCACACCCAGTCGCCGCAGGTAACAGTCTTCCGACTCAAGCCACTTGGACAACCCCGTAAACCCCAGTCTTTCCTCCGCAGTCAGGTCGGCTGGAGCATGGGCCAAAAGGTCGCGCAGGTGGGCCTCTGCGATCACGAGGTCCTTCATCTCCGGAGGATCGAAGGCATCCTTGCCGGCCACGGGCTTGGGTACGGGCATGGCGATCCCGGGACCGTTCCGCCCGGTAGCGGCGAGTGCGTAGGGGTCCAATATCCTGGCCCGCCGAGGCCCGCGCGAGGCATGTTCCGGGCCGCTGACTGCGTAGCGGTAGAGGCACCCGCTCGACCTCTCGGATAGCTCCAGGCTCCAGCTACCGTCCTCGTTCCTCTCCATGGGATGAGTCTCGGTGGCTTCGCCGTCCGGATCATCGAAAAAGAGAAGTTCGACTTGATGGGCCCGCGGTGCGTAGACCCGAAATCGGCTGCCATTTCCCTCCTCCGCATAGCCGAAGCTACCGGTTGGCCTTTCCCTCAGGAGCCCATCGAGGCAGGTGGCCTCGGGCGCCGGCATGACCCGGAAGCCAACCAAGTCCCGCCCCGTGCGGGCGGGGTCGAAAACGAAATTGACTGCCCCGGGAATCTTTTCCTTAACCCCGGGGAAGGAGTCGGGCGGATCCAGCCAGCGGCCTTCCCGCGTGATGAACTTGAACTCGAATACCCCCAGGTGCAGGAGATCCTCCCAGTTCATCCAGAGGCATAGGTCACCATTCTCTGGTTGCAGTTTCCAGCATTCCTCGTCCCGGGCCTTTTCCCAGTCATTCCATTCAGAGGCTAGAAAAACCTCCGTTTCACCCGTCCTGAGAAGGGAGGGGAAGCGTTCCGGCTCGAGCAAAAAAAGGGCTTTTTCTCCGATTTTCGAATAGCCGCCCAGCTTGGCCCGCTCCCGCGGGTCAAAGGGCTCGAAATCCGAGCCCGCCAGTCCTGCCTCGGTGACTAGGTTCATGGGCAGGGTGGAACCGTCCCAGTCTTTTTCAAGAAAGACGATTCCATACCGGTCGTCTCTTCGCCAAACCTTTCCTCCTCCTTTATACACCGAGGGCAATCAAACGAAAGGGGCGGTTGACGCCAATCGAAAAATTTTGCCCTTTTAGGCAATCAGGTTCATCCTCCGAGGTTTCATGACCAGGCCATCAGCGGAACGCATACTCGTCGCCCTCTCGGGGGGGGTGGACAGCTCGGTTGCGGCCGCTTTGCTCAAGAAGCAGGGTCACGAGGTGGCCGGGGTCTACGTCAGGACCTGGGAGCATGAGGACGACCTGCTGGGCGACTGCCCCGGGGCGCGTGACCTGGCTGATGCGGAAGCGGTTGCCGATTCACTCGGCATTTCCTTCGAGGTGGTTAACTTCATTGACTTCTACCACCGGGAAGTGGTTCTGCCTATGGTCGACGGGTATGCCGTGGGCATTACCCCGAATCCGGACGTGCTTTGCAACCGGGCGATGAAATTCGGGGCCCTGCTCGATCATGCCCGCCAGAACGGTTTCGATGCGCTCGCTACCGGCCACTATTGCATCCGGAGGGAAGATGCCGTTTCATTGCCCGAGCTTTGGGAAGGCCGTGACAAGAACAAGGACCAATCCTATTTTCTTGCCCGCATCACCACCCCTCAGCTCGCCGCGGCCCGGTTCCCCTTGGGGGAACTTGAAAAACCCGAAGTGCGGGCCATGGCCTCGGAATTGGGGCTGGCGGTGGCCGAAAAGAAGGACAGCCAGGGGATTTGTTTTCTAGGCAAGGTCAAGGTGACGGATTTCCTTTCCAATTTCATCGAGGAAAACCCTGGGGAGATCGTGACCACCGAAGGCCGGGTCCTGGGCCGGCACTTGGGTCTTCATCGCTATACGCTCGGGCAGCGAAGAGGAATCGGGGTCCCGTCCAATACCGATCACGAGAATTTTGTGGTCACGGGCAAGGACGAGTCGACCAACCGGCTGATCGTGGCTTTCGAAAGTCCGGAGGAATCCACCCTCTGGGGTCGGAAGTATCGAGTGGAGAACCTTTCCTTCCTTTTGCCCGAACCTCTCGAGGGCGAACTGGATCTGCTCGGCAAAGCCCGCTACCGCGACCCCTCTACTCCCCTGAAGTTCCGCTCTTTGGGTGAGGGCCAGGCGGAGATCGTATTCAGGGACAAACAAAGGGCGCTCGCCCCCGGGCAAGTCCTCGCCTTCTATGACGGCGAGAGGCTCTTGGGTGGTGGTACCTACGCCCTTTCCTCTCAGGGGCGGGCCGATTTGCAGGCATCTTCTTCCCTTTCCGCTTGATTCTCGCCCCTTCTTCGATCAGAACAACAGGGCAAGCCATATTATCTCCTAGAACATGCGACTACGCCTATCCAAGAAGACCCGGAAGAAATTGCCCATCGACGAGGAGCAAAGCCCCCTCAAGACCAAGCAGAATCTCGAGGAGCACCTTCAGACGGCGGTGTCCTTTCTCCAGACCCAGCAAAAGGTCCTTCTTCGGACGGTCGAGATTCTTGAGGAAATAGGCCAACTTGCCGCCACCATGAAGGCGGACATCATCCGCTCCATCTCGCTTGAGGACGAGAAGAATTCGAGGGAGAAGTTCAAGGAGCTCAGGCAGGAACTGAAATGGCTCTGCAGCCTGGAGTTCAACCAGAAGCGTCTCTTCAGCCAGAATGGATCCGATTCCTCCTTCAAGCTCTTTAAGGACGCTGGGCCCAAGGCCCCGAAGGTCACGCAGCCCGCTGCTCCCCATTATCTCAAGCCTCTGCAGGGTTCGGACGAGGAAGTCAACGCCGAGGAAATTCAAAAGTCTCTTCAGGCCCTGCAGGAAATGCTCGGCCAGACCGATGCCGCCGAAACCGATCTGCAGACCAGTTTCGAAGCCCTCGCCTCTGATCCGGAGGCCCAAAAGAAGCTCAAGTTCATTGAGGAGCGGGTCAAGACTTGGGTTTCGGACGTCATCGATGGTCACGATGGGCTCTCCGTTCAGGCAAACCTCCTCGGCAAGCGGGTAGACGGACTGATCCGGGGAATCCAAGGACTCGATACGGAATGAGGCAATTGCCGCCTTCCTCGAATTCTTCCCCTCAGGAGAAGGGACGAGCCTTCCTGGGCATTCATTTCGTTCGCTGCGGAGCCTACGGGAGGATTTACAAGACCAAGCGCGGGGATGCCTACTCCGGCCATTGCCCCCGCTGCATGCACCCGGTCAGGGTCCGCATAGGCCCGGGAGGGACAGGCAACCGCTTCTTCAAGTGCTTTTGCCCCTGAGGCGGTCCAGTTGCCTTCGGAGAGCATTTGGCCGTGGGTATGGACGAGGTTTTAAGTAAAGGAATGCTCGTCCGGGGCCATGGCGTTGCCTCCGGCAAAACCCCCGATCCCCGTTTCCCCGCCGGCACCCTCGCCATGCAGAAACCCTTTTTTTTCGAACTCGGGCTGGATCTGGGTGATTTTTACCCCGGAACCCTCAATTTATCCGTAGCGCCCTGCCTTTTTATGCCGGGAAACCCAACCCACTCTTTTCCAGGCGTGAAATGGTCCCCCAGCCTGCCGGCTGAGAACTTTTCCTTCTACTCCTGTCGGATCAGACCGGTTGGGGAAACTTCCTTCGTCGAGGCCTTGGTCTACTGGCCTCACCCTTCGACCAAACCGGAGTTTCATCAGGACCCTCACGTCATCGAGATCCTGGCCCCCGAACTGCCCGGGGTTGCCTATGGGCAGGAAGTGGAGCTTGCCCACTATCCTGAAGACATGAGCTTTGCCATGCCGGAGGCTTGAGGGTTGAGAAACTCTCGCGAGTGAGTCCGTTTTTTCAAGTTTTCCTTGTTTTTCCCTCGTTTCGCGAATACGAGAGGAAGTCCCCTACTATCAAAACATGAATAAACCCAGCTTTGCCACCCGATGGAACGTCGATGAGATTGAGGAAAACTATCTCAGATGGCTGGAGGCTCCCTCCGAGATGGAGCCCGAGTGGCAGTACTTCTTCGAGGGCTTCCACCTTGGATATGGCGAAAACGGCGTTTTGCTCAGCGAACCGCAGGCTCCTGCCATGGATGCGGGCCATTCCTCCATCGAGAAGCATGCCCGTCTCTATGGAGCCATCTATGCCTTTCGAGACATCGGCCATACCCAGGCCTCCTTTGATCCTCTCGAGCCCGAGGTGGTGGAAAACCCGCGCTTGAGCCTGAATCGTCTCGGGTTCGAGCCCTCGGACCTTTCCGAGATCCACTTTACCGGGAACTACCTCGGTGGGGTGCGCATGTCCATCGGCGAGATCCTCGAACGCCTCAAGAGGACCTATTGCGAAAACGTGGGCGTCGAGTACCTTCACATCCAGGCTACGGAGAAGAGGCGCTGGATCCAGTCCAGGATCGAGCCCACGGACAACCGCCCCGCATTCTCTCATGATGAGAAGGTACGCATCCTGCGCAAAATCGTGCAGGCTGAGGAATTCGAGAATTTTCTCCATACCCGCTACGTGGGACAGAAGCGCTTCTCTCTGGAGGGCGGAGAATCCCTTATAACGGCCCTTGACTCGATCTTCCAAAAGTGCCCTGACGAGGGGGTTGAGGAAATCGTCATGGGGATGGCCCACAGGGGGCGCCTTAACGTCCTGGCCAACGTCATGGGGAAATCTCATGAGTTTATATTCCGTGAGTTCTCGGAAAACTTCGTTCCCGATGGGGCTCATGGCAGCGGGGACGTCAAATATCACCTTGGCTACGAGTCCGTCCGAACCACTTCCAATGGGCAGCAGGTGGTGATTCATCTTTCCCCCAATCCCAGCCACCTCGAGGCGGTCAATGGCGTGGTCGAGGGCAAGGCCCGGGCGCGGCAGAGGCTGCGGGGCGACAGTGAGCGCAAGCGGGTTCTCCCCATCTTGGTTCATGGGGATGCCGCCATGGCCGGTCAAGGTGTGGTTGCGGAGGTATTCAACTTCTCCAAGCTCCCCGGGTACCGCACGGGTGGCACCGTCCACGTGGTGGTAAACAACCAGATCGGCTTTACCACGTCTCCTACCGATGCCCGTTCCAGCCTGTACTGTACGGATGTGGCGAAGGCCATCGAGGCCCCCATCTTTCACGTCAATGGAAACGACCCCCTCTCCGTCGCCATGGTTGCGGAAATTGCCCTCGCCTACAGGCAGAAATTCGGCGAGGACGTCGTGATCGACGTCAACTGCTACCGCAAGCATGGGCACAATGAGGCGGATGATCCCGCCTTTACCCAACCCCTGCTCTACCGCAAGATCAGGGAGATGCCGTCAATATCCGCCCTTTTCTCGGAAGAACTCGTCAAGGCGGGGGAATTGACCAAGGAGGAATGCGGGGAAATCCAGAAGGGCCTGCGCCGCCACCTCGACGCTTCCCTGGAAAAGGTCAAGACGGTCAAGAAATCAAGCACTTTTGAAGGATCGGTGGCGGTTCACCAGATTCCCTTCGACTTCAGTCCGGTGGAAACGGCTGTGCCCAAGAAGGATCTCGACAAGGTGATCAAGGCCCTTTCGACCTGCCCCGAAGGATTCAACCTAAATCCCAAGATCAAGCGCCAGATCGACGCCAAGGCCAAGAACTACAAGTCGGGCCAAGGAATCGACTGGGGTTTGGCGGAGCTCCTTGCCTTCGGTTCCCTGATGCTGGAGGGAACTCCCGTGCGGCTCTCGGGCCAGGATAGCGAGCGGGGAACCTTCAGCCACCGCCATGCCGCCTGGTACGACTCCAAGGACCGCTCCCGGTACGTCCCTCTGCTCAACATGGAGGACAGGCAGGGTAAGTTCTGCGTCTATAATTCTCTCCTCTCGGAAGCCGCCGTGCTCGCCTTCGACTACGGGTATTCCCTGGACTACCCGAGCATGCTCGCGATCTGGGAGGCCCAGTTCGGTGACTTTGCCAATGGAGCCCAGGTCATCATCGACCAGTTCATCATGAGCGCGGAAGACAAGTGGGGAGCCGTTTCCGATCTCGTTCTTCTCCTGCCCCATGGATTTGAGGGGCAGGGCCCTGAGCACAGTTCAGCCCGCCTGGAGCGATTTCTCCAGGGTTGCGCCGAGGACAACGTAGTGGTGGCGAACCTTTCCACCCCTGCCCAGTACTTTCATGCCCTCAGGCGCCAGAAGAAGAAGGAATTCGCCAAGCCCCTCATCATCATGTCGCCGAAGAGCCTGCTCCGCCACAAGCAGTGCGTTTCCGAGCTCAAGGAACTGACCAAGGGGGCGTTCGAGGAATTCATCCCCGATCCTGCTCCTCCTGCCCGTCCCGATACCCTCGTCATGTGCTCGGGCAAGGTTTACTACGATCTGCTCGAGGCGCGGGAGGGAATCCGTTCCCCCAAGGCTTCCATCCTTCGGGTGGAACAGTTCTATCCCTTCAATAAGGAAAAGTTCGAGGCCCTGACCAAGCCCTTTTCCAAGGCCAAGAGGATCGTCTGGTGCCAGGAAGAGCCCGAAAACATGGGGGCTTGGTCCTTTTTAGCTCCCCTTTTGGAGGAAAGACTGGGTCGCAAGCCCGAGTACGTCGGGAGAACGGCCACCGCCAGTCCCGCGACCGGGTCCCTTACCCTCCATAAACAGGAACAAGCCCAGCTAGTCGCCCAAGCCTTGGGCGCCGAGCTGGACAAGGAAACCTTCTAACCCTCTTTTATCATGCCAATTGAAGTCAAGATTCCCGCCCTCGGCGAGTCGATCAGCTCCGGCGTTCTTTCGAGCTGGAAGGTCGCGGAGGGTTCCTACGTCGAGGTCGACCAGCCGATCTATGAGCTGGAGACGGACAAAATCACTCAGGAGGGACTGGCCGAGGTCGCCGGGGTCATTTCCTTTCTTGCCAAGGAGGGGGATGAGGTTGAGATCGGGGCCAGCATAGCCAGTATCGATGATTCCGCCTCCAAGCCCGCTGCCGAGAGCCCGCCGAAAGAAGTAGAAGCTCCTCCTGCGGAAGAACCCGAGTCCAAGGAAGAGCCCGTGCCCCTGCCTGAGGAGCAGCCCGCATCTGCGGCCAAGGATCAGCCCGTGGCTCCAGTGAAGGCCGAGCAGGATGCCCCTCCCCATTCGCCCGCCGTGCGCAAGATTTTGGCCGAGACGGGGATCGATCCGGCCACCGTAAGCGGAACGGGCAAGGGCGGCAGGCTGACCAAGGCGGACGTCCTGGCGGTTGCCGAAGGCTCCTCCAAACCCCCTAGCTCGAATGATGCGGCCAAGGCGCAACCAGTCCCTTCTCGCTCTCCCGAACCGGAAGGCAGGAGTACTCGTCGGGCGCTTTCTCCCATCCGGCGCAAAATCGCCGCCCGCCTCGTCGAGGCCCAGCAGACTGCGGCCATTCTATCCACTTTCAACGAGGTCGACCTGTCTGCCGTAATGGCCCTGCGCAAGAGGCATCAGGATGCCTTCGTAAAGCAACACGGCGTCAAGCTCGGGTTCATGTCCTTCTTCGTAAAGGCCGTGGTTCACGCCCTCAAGGCCGTCCCGGGACTGAACGTGAGGATCGAGGGGTCCGACCTGATCGAGAACCACTACTTCGACGTGGGTGTGGCTGTGGGCACGGAAAAGGGCCTTGTGGTCCCCGTCCTCCGCGACTGCGACGCTCTTTCCTTTGCCCAGATCGAGCAGGGCATCGTGGAATACGCGGAAAAGGCCCGGTCGGGAGGGATTACCCTCGAGGACATGCAGGGCGGCTGCTTCACCATTACCAATGGCGGAATCTACGGATCCATGCTATCCACCCCCATCCTCAATCCCCCCCAGAGCGGCATCCTCGGCATGCACGCGATCCAGGAAAGAGCCGTGGTTCGGAACGGCGAGGTGGTGGCCCGCCCGATGATGTACCTGGCTCTCTCCTATGACCACCGCGTGGTCGACGGCAAGGAGGCGGTCACCTTCCTGGTGCGCATCAAGGAGGCGATCGAGGACCCGGCCCGCCTAGCCTTGGGGATTTAAGTCATGGGAGCGGAGCAGGAATTCGACGTAGTCGTGATCGGGGCCGGTCCGGGAGGCTACGTCTGCGCCATCCGTTGCGCCCAACTGGGCATGAAGACTGCCCTAGTGGAGAAGAATCCACGCCTTGGCGGGACCTGCTTGAACGTCGGATGCATCCCCAGCAAAGCGCTCCTTCACTCCACGGAGATCTACCATGAGCTCAAGCATGGGGCCTCCGTTCATGGTATTGTTGCCAAGGGGATCAGTCATGATCTCGAAGCCCTCATGAAGAGGAAGGACTCCATAGTCGACCAGCTCGGCAAGGGCGTAAAGGCCTTGGTCTCCAAAAAGGGCGTATCGGTCGTTCAGGGAACCGCTCGTCTTCTCGGCAATGGCCAAGTCGAGGTCACCGGAGAGAAGGGTAAGGAGGTGGTCAAGGCCCCGGAGATCATTGTCGCCACCGGCTCGAAGCCGGTCGAGCTCCCCTTCCTGCCTTTCGACGGCAAGAAAATCGTTCATAGCGACCATGCCATCGCCTTTGACAAGGTCCCCCGCAAAATGGTGGTGGTAGGTGGAGGAGCCATCGGGCTCGAGCTGGGTTGTGTCTGGTCCAGGCTGGGAGCGGAGGTAGTCATCGTGGAGTTTCTTCCCGAGATTTGTCCCCAACTGGACCCGGAGGTGGCCAAGGCGGCTCGCCGTATCCTCGAGAAGCAGGGCCTTTCCTTTCGTCTCTCGACCAAGGTGTCCTCAGCACGCTCGACCAAGACCAAGTCCGTCCTCACGCTCGAGGACGGTCAGGGGTCCTCCGAAATCGAGGCCGACCGGGTACTCGTTGCGGTCGGAAGAGCCCCCTGCTCGGATGGCCTCGGGTTATCCGAGGCTGGGGTCGAGCAGGACGAAAAGGGACGTGTCACCGTCGATTCATCCTTTTCCACCAGTCTTTCCGGGGTTCGAGCCATCGGGGACCTGATCCCCGGTCCCATGCTCGCCCACAAGGCGGAGGAAGACGGCGTTGCTTGTGCGGAAATTCTCGCCGGGCAAGCCGGTCACGTCGATTACGACATGGTTCCGGGCGTCGTGTACGTAGATCCGGAGATTGCCAACGTGGGCCTCAGCGAGGCCCAGGCAAAGGAAAGGAAAATCCCGACTCGATCGGGCTCCTTCCCCCTTGTCGCCAACGGTCGGGCCATAGCCACCGGGGCCACCGATGGCCTGGTCAAGGTCGTTGCCCATGCCAAGACCGACCGCTTGGTTGGCGTGCAGGTCGTTGCCCGGGCAGCGTCCGAGCTCATTGCCTCGGCTGTGGCCCATATGGAATATGGCGGATCGGCCGAGGATTTGGCCCGGACCATCCATGCCCATCCCACTCTATCGGAATCCCTCAAGGAGGCGGCCCTCAGTGCGGACGGACGAGGCCTGCACAGCCTCTAGGTTTGCCTAGCGGCCCAGTTCCTTGATGGGAAGAGCTTGCCGGATCTCGTTTCGATCCAGCCACCAGGCTTCGCTTGCCTCGAAACGGTAGGTACCGTCAAAGGCTTCTTCCTCTTTCTTTGCCTCAGTTTGCTCGATTTGCCTCTTGCGCAGTTCGCCCGCCAGGATGACCACGGCATCGTCGGGGTCGGTAAAGCGCAACTGGAATTTGCCCGGAGTAAGAAGAAACCTCTTGCCGCGCCGGACGTCGTCGATCCGGCGGACTTCTATGGTGGATCCATCGATTTGAGCAACTTCCACCCGGCCCAGCGCCTGGCCGTTCTGACTGAATAGGAAGCAGGAGGCGGGCTTCCTGACGCTTTGGGTCCAAGAAGCGGGTTTTTCTCTGGGCCGGTCTCGCTTCTCGAGTGTCTTCTGGAGTGTCGGCCGAGCAGACGGCTGGAGGCTAAGTAGGTTGTCTTTCTTCGCCAGAGGGCTTTTCGGATCCGTTTGATGGGAGGACTCTTTGGCGCGAAAGGTGGACAGAGCCGCCTTACGGCCAAGGAGGGCCAGTTCACCCTCGACACTCTCTAGGCCGATGCCGGTCGGACTGGGAGCGGCGCCCGCTTCGGGCTCCAAGGGAGGCAGGAATGCACTGCTGTCGATGGTTGCGGGCGCTCCGCTGACGGGGGCCCGAACAGCGAGAGCCAAGTCGTCTGTTTTCGCCGAGTCGCCATCGGAAAAGGCATCTGCGAGCGAAAAGGGCTCGGACTCCCGTACGCTCTGGTTCAGAGTCTCGATGTCCGCCGCGGTGCGGCCTGCTAGGAGCTCCGCACCCGCCTTGTCGGCTTCTTCGCGGAGCGCGTCGATCACAACCGTCTCCCCGATCGCTTGGGCGTCTTTCGGCAACTCGATGGCGACGGTACCGTCGGATTGGGGGTAGTGCTCGCTAAGGTACTTGCCTTTGGCAACCATGATTTTTTGCTCTTCATTCTCCTCACTGCGTTTCCGAGACTTCTCCTTGTCGTTGGTCGCCGATGCGATCTGCTCGGGCTCACTCTCTTCCATGAGGCCTGGACCCCACACAAGCAGGGCGGCGCATGCGGCTGCCGCGAGGGGTCCCCAGAAGGTGGGCGTGGCAAGCAGGCTGCGTTCCGAAGGGTCGGTTGCTTCGGCGGTCTCGGTCTCTCCATCGCCCGCTCGGGAAAACTCGAGGCGAGTTTTGCGGTCTGCGTCCAGCTCCATGCCTTCCGCAATTGAGGGGATCGTTCGGCTGCATGCATCCTCCAGCAGCCCGAGCGTGCTCCTGAGGTCATCCCGGGCGTTTTCCCATTGGGGGTTTTCCTTGCAAAGCCTCTCAATTTCGATTCGCTCCTCGGGGCTGGACTCGTTGAGCAGATAGTCGATCAAGCGTCCCTGGTCGGGTCCTTTATTCTCTCTTTCACTCATGATGAGAAGCCCTCCGCCTTCAGCTCAACCGCCAGACTCTTAATGACCGTGTGGAGCTTGTAGCCGACGTTGCTCACGCTCAAGCCGCTTTTCTCGGAGATTTCCCCGTAGCTCATTCTTTCCTCGAATTTCATCCTAAGCAGGTCCCGCAAGTCCTCGGGAAGCATGGAGAGAGCGTGACGGACTCTTCCGCAGGCCTCCTCCCGTTCCAGCCGGTTTGCCGGGTTATCCTTCTCCTTGTCGCTTGATTGATCCAGAAAATCCATCTGTTCCTCCTCTCCTGCGGTTTGCAGCCGCCCATGCTTGCGCAGGTGACTGATGCACAGGTTTCTAGTGGTGCGGTATAGCCACGCCTTGGGTTCGCGGATCTTATGTTCATCCCCGAAGAAGCGAGTGAAGGCCTCCTGAACCATATCCTGAGCCTCCTCGCGATCATTGAGGGTCTGGTAGGCATAGATCATGAGGGGTTGTTCGAGCTTCTCGAACCATTCCCCGAGGCGACTTTGCCTCTCGGTGGAGGGATCCGGTGAACCGGGCGAATCAGCTTTTTCGGCCATATTGAACTATCGTTGTCGTCATGCATCTGCATGGAAAAGACGCAAGGCCGTGGAAAAAATTAGATTTTTTTATCAAAAATTTCATTCCCCGAACAATTCCTTGACCCGCTTGAGCCCGATTTCAAGGGTTTCGGAAGGCTTTCTGGCCCACCATTGCTCGTTGAAAAGTTCCAGGCTTACCGTTCCATCGTAGCCGATTTCGCGGAGAATATCGATTTCGGCCCGCAAGTCGATGCATCCGTCCCCCGGCATTACGCGGTCCGGGTCGGTCTGGGTTCCCGCCGCCTTGTCGGGAGCGGCGTCGTCGATATGGTAATGGCTGATTTTCTCCGCTGGGATGGCCCGCAGGTCTTCTTCCGTGGAGCCGCTGTTCCAATTGTGAAAGGCATCGAGGATAAGGGTGGCGTCCGGATCGCCTGAGTCTCGCACGATTTCCCATGCCTGGCGAAGGGTATGCACGGACTTGAAGAAACTGATGTACTCGAAGGTGGGTCTGATTCCCTCCTGCCGACCGATTTCAAGCAACTCGGCATATCTCTCGGGCAGGTGAGAGGTTTCCTCCTTCTCGAGCGGTGGCGTGGCGACGATGAAGGGTGCTCCAAGCCTGGCCCCGAGGGCGAACCTCCTGCGGGCCTCATCGAGGACAAGCTGGTGCTCCCATCCCTCGAAATCCCCCCATTGACGCATTGCGATGACGGAGGGAACGATGAGCCCGTGGTCGCCGACCGCCTTCTCGACGTCCGAGACTTCCCCCCCTCGAGCCACGTGCTCCCAAACGTCGTTGAGCCATAGCTCGACCCCGTCATAACCGGCTTCTCCGACGAGACGGATTTTGTCCAGGAGAGGTTGTGGCTTGATGGTGCTTGTGTTCAGGCAGTAGATCACGGAGGAAAGGTACGGGCTCTGGAAGGTCGCGAAATCTCAAGCCCTAATCGAACTTAATGCCAAGGCAAGGGAATAGTGAACCCAGTCCCTCAAAGCGTTCACGAGATCCGGAACAGGCGAATCCCTCGGGGAACCTCATAAAAGCCTATGGCTCTAGATCCTCCAGAGGGAGTCGGTTCTCGAAGTGCGGGTGATTTCCATCCTTGTTGCGGGAACGGCTTCTTACTCTGCGGGAGGTTTGATCGATCGAGCTGTCCAGCCGCTTGATCAACTCCTCCACCCTCATGGCGGCGGCTCCGTTCTGATAGGCGCAATTCCTGATCAGTCCGTCGTTAGTCGCGACCACGATGTTGCCGGGCGCCTTGGACGCCATAAGCATCCGCTCGATGATTCCATCCGCCCCTTCCGAGGAGGATGAATAAATCACGGCGTAGTCTTCTATGCCGCCATGACTGGAAAGGTCGGGCCTGGCTCCCCGCCCATCGAAGACCACCGTAAGACGGATTCCTTCTCCCGCGGGCAAGGGCTCGAGCATGCGGAGCAGGCTCTCACGGGCCTGGTTCCGGTCACGGGAAAGCTCCTGCGCCAGCTCGTCAATGGCGTGCAGGGCGTTGTTTCCGTCCACGATCAGATGTTCTTGCATTTTCCCCTGAATCTCTAGACAAGTCCTATTCCATATTTTCGCGTCTCGCAATTTCCAATCACGATTTTAATTTCTCATGAGTCTGGCTTTTCTTTATCCAGGGCAAGGTTCCCAGTCCGTCGGCATGGGCGCCGAACTTTTCGATCGTTTTCCCGACTGCGTAGAGATGGCCGAGCAGGAACTGGGATTCTCCCTTGCCCGGCTCTGCCTGGATGATCCCGATGGCAAGCTGGCCCAAACCGAGTTTACCCAGCCTGCCCTTTACCTGGTAAGTTATCTTCAAGCCCGGGCTCTTCTCGAGTCGGGTTGTTCGCCCTCCTCCGCGGCCGGACATTCGGTGGGCGAATTCGCCGCCTTGGCCACGGCCGGTGCAATGAGCTTCCCGGACGGGCTGCGGATGGTGGCCAAGCGGGGAGAGATCATGTCCAAGGTTCGTGGCGGCGGCATGGCGGCCGTCATCGGGCTTGAGGAAACACTTATCCGGGAGACCTTGGCTTCTGCCTCGGCCGATGAGATTGACTTGGCGAATTTCAACTCCCCCGGCCAGATTGTGATATCCGGCCCGGCTGCCCGGATCGAGGAAACGCTGGAGCCCTTGAAGGAAGCAGGTGCCAGGATGGTCGTTCCCCTCAAGGTAAGCGGTGCCTTTCATTCCCGCATGATGGAGGGCCCGGCTGAGGAATTCGGGGTTTTCCTCGAGCAGTTTGAATTCTCCGAACCCGAGCTGCCCGTCTATTCCAACGTGGAAGCGGCTCCCTATCCTGATGCCGCTTCCATTCCCCGACTGCTCGTGCGTCAAATTCACAGCCCCGTGCGCTGGACCGAAACCATTCTCGGCATGAGGGGTGCCGGCGCTTCCGAATTCGAGGAATGCGGGCCTGGTTCGGTCTTGACGAAACTTCTTCGTCAAATCGTCTAGAGGAGGGAAATTCCCGCGCCATCCGTCTTGATCGGGCCAATCCTGCGCCGTCTTCTTTATTTTTATCGTTTAGGACGGAAAAATCAGAAATCAGGCTTATTTTTTATTGATTTTAATATCCTTTCATTCAGTTACTTATGCAGTCAGTTCACATTTATGTTTGTTTTTAGGTAACAAATCTCAGACAACTGCTAAGTACTAGTGAACTTGTTTTAGTCCTATAGCACACAGCCCACCAACCTATTTTCAAGAAGTCTTCCCTTCAAGGGAAGGCTTTTTGCGTGCCCGGACGAGTTCCTGCGAGGGAGTTTCCGTCCCTGTTTTTCCCCGCACTTTCGCCTTTTTCCCTACGCGCGCAGGCTCACGCCCGCACACTCAATTTAAATAATAAGTCTCCAACTATACGCAAAAGCATGAAGACACAACGCACACGCAACAAATCATTCAACCTTAGCCTCGCCTCGTTCCGACGGAACGCGAATGGAGCGACCCGGTTAGCTGCCTTCCTCGTCGGTCTCGCCTTCCTTGGGTCTCCCATCGCCGAGGCGACCGTGGAGAAGGGAGCCAAGCTTCAGGGAAGCAAACTGCAGGACGACACTTCGCTCCTGAAATTCACTACGCACAAGGCGATCAAGTGGAGTTCGGCCGACTTTGACCCTTCCACCTTCGAGCATCCTACGGGTAACCCAACTCGCTTGAAGTTCAAGGCAGCGGGCGATTACTTCATCTCCTTGACCGCTCCCATAGTCGAGGGACCCACCGGCAACAACGGCAAGCGTTCCCAGCAGGAATTCGTGATAGCCAAGAACGGGACCGTTCTCGACGTGGGAGCCGCCCGCTCCACCTACATTCGCCACGACTCCGGTCACGGTGAAAGTTCCGGCCACACCGCCGTTCTGTTGCGTGGAATTTCGGCCAACGATTATATCGAGATCAAGACCAAGCGGGTCCACAATCAAAACCATCATGATACCTTTCTTGGCCTAAGCACCCTTTATGCCGAGAAGATCGAATCTTCACGGACGATCTTTTCCGGTACCGCGACCCGCACGGTTGCCGGTACCAATTTAAATGGGAATTCGGTCTCGCCCCTTCAGTGGACCGCAGGCGCCAAGGATTCTGGTTTTACCCACAGCGATTCATCGAACAGCCAAAACGTTACGCTGGATGCCGCGGGCAAATACATGGTCTA
>Ga0160422_10001305_pt1 | contig 15637 bp, 7 predicted proteins | sample Fk160mmetaG_FD_108192 | JGI IMG/M metagenome (GOLD analysis project Ga0160422, IMG submission 108192) | Marine microbial communities from the Central Pacific Ocean - Fk160115 60m metaG | ecosystem: Environmental > Aquatic > Marine > Oceanic > Photic zone | place: The Central Pacific Ocean... | reverse complement strand
AAATTCAAGTATGAAAGTTGAATTAATTCAAAAAGGAAGATTACTATACACAGATTTTTTTGGTCGTCCTCAATATGAAAATACACTTGTTGAAGAAACACTAACAACCTCAAAAAAGGAAGTTAAAGTTAAAAAACTGCCTGATCCCAAACCAAAAAAATTTTATGGAACAGTAAGTGAAAAATTTAGCATAGAAACTGAAATAGATAGGGATGAAACTAAAACATCTGAAGCAATAAGTTTAAAAATTAAATTTAGAGGAAAGGGAAATATCAATATGTTACAACCATTTAAAATAGATTTTCCTGATGAGTTTGAAGTATTTGACCCAATCATTACAGATAAAACGTATGTCGGCAACACATCAACTAATGGAAGTAAAATTTTTGAATATGTAATAATTCCTAGAAAAAAAGGCCAATACACAATACCTAGTATTTCATTTAGCTATTTTAATCCAAAATTGGAAAAATATATAGATATTGAAACTAAATCCATTGAAATAAATGTATTAAAAGGTAAAGAGTATGTTGATACAGACACAACACAGTATTCATTACAAAAACTAGAATTAATTCCGAATTCAAAATTTAATAATATTAGTTTTAGAAAAAAAATATATAAATACTACTCTATAATTTTCTGGATATTTATTTCACTATTTTTTCTAATTAAATTTATTGTCTTCATTTTGAGTAAAAGAGTAGTTGATACGGTAAAGGAAAGAAAAGCAAAATCAAACAAAATTGCAATAAAAAGACTTAAAAACGCTCAAAAATGCATAAAAAATAATGATTTTGACATGTTTTTTGAAGAAATTGAAAAATCAATTTGGGGATATTTCGCTGATAAATTTAACATCGACTCATCTAATCTCTCAAAAGAAAATATAGATTTTTATTTTACAAAAAATTTAATTAATGACAGACTTAAAAATCAATTTATTGTTTTGTTACAAGATTGTGAATTCGCTAGATACGCTCCAAAAAGTAATCACAACAAAAAGATGCAAGAAATACTAAACCAATCAAAAGAAATAATTATTGAAGTTGAATCTAATCTTAAGAAAAATTGAAAAAAATTACACTAATATCACTGATAATTATTCATTTAACTACGCATTCATCAGATAAGATATTTGAAACTGCCGACTCACTATTCCAAAAAAATGAATATGAACTATCAATTAATTATTACAATAAAATTTTAGAAAATAACTTAGAAAGCTCAGAAGTCTATTACAATTTAGGTGTTTGCTTTTTTAAAATAAAAGAATACAGAAACAGTAAAAAAAATTTTCAAAAGTCCTTGATCTTAAATCCTAAAAACAAATTATCTAAACATTGGATTACGCAAATAAACAAAAAAATAAATGAAAAAAATATGCCACAAATGTTTTATGTAAAGTGGAGAGATTATATTGCAAATATGTTTGATACATTTACATGGATACTGATTTCATTTACTCTTATTTTATTTTTAGCAATAATTACAATACTCAAATATTTATTCAACAAAAAAGTAAATACTATCTTAATAACATTTTTATTGTTGAATTTAATTGTGTTTTATTTTACAAACTACAAGGTAAATGATAATAAAAAAATATTTGAAAGTCAAGTTTCCACAACTGATACAATATTTTATTAGAATTAATCATTTATTATTAATGATTTAACATCTTATTTGCAAGTACTTATTTTTCAACAATTTAAATCTAGTATTAATTGTATTTTTTTCACTATATTTGTAAACTACCGTAAATTGAAATTATCATATGAAAAATCTATTATTTAAAATACTTTGCTATTGTTTTATGTTTTTATCATCGAATAACATATATTCTCAATCAAGCATTTGGGAAACTCATTTTATAAATGATACGATTAAAATTGAATATTCATTTATGATTTGTGAATTTAGTTCAACTGCAAGTCAAGAACTTATTGTTTTTAGATTCACCAACTTAACTGACAATAATATTAAGCTTTCATACTCTACAAAATTATGGAACAAAGAAAACATGATAAACACAGAACATAATCATGTGGAAACTCGTAAACATATCGAGTTGTTCCCTAACGAAATAAAAGAGTCAGATTGCGATACTACAAATAAAGATTATACTATTTTTTCATCCTTTATTCACAATGAAACAAAGGTCGAATATAAAACTTTGATAAAATTTGAATTAACGAATATAAATATTAAATTATGAATAAAATCCAATATCTAACTCTTATAATATTTATATTTTCATCTTCAATACTCAATAATTTACAATCTCAATGTGTCGTGTGTATAGAGGCTCCTCCACTTGTCACCTGCGGAGAATCAGCTACATTGCTTGGAGAAGGTTACATAACCTCAACATATTCAGATGATTTTAATAACTGGAACAACCCCACATCTCCATCTGCTTTATGGGCGAACATAAGTAACGGAGGAACAACAAACTCTAATTGTACAAGTTCTCCTACTAATACCAGCTCATGCGCGGGAGCGGCTTCAGGAGGTGATTTTCTTTGGTTCCCTCAGGGATCCACAGTTCCAAGGGTGGCTAGAACTGTTCAAATGGCTGTACCAGCTGGAGGAACAATATTTTTTGAATTTAAAATGGAAGCTCAATCAGCGCCAGGGTGTGATGGTCCTGATCAGGTTAATGAGGGTATTTTTCTACAGTACAATGTTGGAGCAGGATGGCAGGATTTGCCAGCAAACCAAGCACCATTTAGCAGTAACCCTATGCCTTATACAAATGAAGCTTATTTTATTCCTCCAGGAAACGGAAATCCACTGTCACCGCAATACATGACTTGGGCGCAATATTCTATTCCAATACCTGCTGTAGCCTGGAGCGCAAATACTCAATTTAGATGGTTCCAACCTAGTCCCACTTCCGCATCATGGGATTTTTGGGGACTTGAAAATGTTAATATCGTACCAGCTGCAGCTGCAGGATCGTCATTCACATGGTCACCTGGAGGACAAATAAATCAAAATATTACTGTCAGTCCTACAACTCAAACAAATTATACATTAACTTACACTGATGGAGTTTCTACTTGTAGTACTTCTGTTGTTGTTGATGTAGCACCACCAGTGGTTATTCCATCAATTGTACCTAACCCTTTGAATCCATGCCCTTCAGCTTCAGATTTAACAGCAGAAGTTAACTTTAACTCGTGTAATTATAGTATTTATCTTTATGACAACGGCGGTGATGGCTGGATTACTGTTCCTCAAACACCGAGCTCTATTGACAACAGAGTTGATATTATAATTAATGGTACATCATATGGAGTTTACACATTAAATAATGGTTATGGTCCTGATATTTATAATATTCCTGTGAATAGCGGAGATCAATTAGAAGTCAACTTTATGACAGGAGGACCAAGCCCAAGTGAATGTGCTTATTTTGTTACTGACAACCAAGGAAATTTAATTACAAATGGAGCTGGGAACATAATCTCCGCAATGGGGCTGACCACCTCACCATCAACTCCATTTTGGCCAGTTCCATCTGGCATATTTCCCTCAAATGGATTTTCTGTAGTACCGACTAACTTTGGACCAATCACAGTTAGTTGTCCCACAACAAATCCCTATACATACTCGTGGGAAATTGCTTCAAACGGTTCAATAGCAGGAATAGGAACTCCTAATAGTCAAAATACAACAGTAACTACAGCCTCTACTCAAGATTATCTTGTTACAGCAACTGATGTAAACAACCCGGGATGTATTGCCACCGGAATAGTAAACGTTACAGGATCTGGGGGAAGTTGGGACTTCTCTAATATTCAACCAAATCCAGCATGTCAGGGTGACTGTATTGATTTAAACTTTACTACTACATCTGGAGCTGGAAACTACAATATAACTATTGAAATGATAGATGCAAATGGAACATCTTCAAGCATTTTCACAATTGATAATAATGGAAATAATGTTACCACTGGTAACCCAATAACACTATGTCCTACAATAACTGCTGCAGTTCCATCTGTAACATTCAACATTACCTCATTAGTGGACGCTGCTGATCCTAATAATTGTGAAATTCCAATTACTAATGCAAGTCAAAATGTAACTTTTTCTACTCAACCAAACTCCGGTGTTGCTCCGTTACTACCAATTATCTTCTGTACAACAGATCCCGTCACTGATATATCAAATTACTTATCTAATTTTCCTGATAATGGAGGAACCTGGACATACTCAGGTTCCGGAACTAACCCAGTAAATATACCATTTGTTGGACTAAATTTCATGTTTGATCCTAGTACGAATCCATCCGGAGATTATACTTATACTACAAGTAACAGTCCATGTGCAAATGATGTTGCAACAATTACTATAAACACAGAAAACCCTCCAAATGCAGGTCAATTACCACCATTTAACATAAACATGTGTTTAGGTCAAACCCTTGATTTGAATACTCAATTCATTTCAAATCCTATTCCAAATACACCAACGTGGACAAATATCACTAATGGGGTTCCAGGAACAAGTATATCTAATAATTTTTCCCCAGTTAACTCTGGCACATACACACTAAGGAATACAATTGTAGCTACTGCAAACTGTCCATCTGACTATGAAGATATTACAATAGTTGTGAATGATATTCCCTCAGTAACGTTCAGTACTATTAGTCAAATATGTTTAGGTGAAAGCATTGATTTAAATTTTACACTTTCTGGTACAGCGCCATTTAACATTACACTAACTGACAATATAAATCCAGCATTCAATGTTATTGTAGATGCGAATGGAAATGATAATTTCACTGGTCTACCTGTGAGCGTAACTCCATCAAATACCGGAATATTAACTTATACAATAACAAATATTTCAGACAACTTTTGTTCATCAACTGTTTCTGGTCAAAATTCAGTGGTCAATGTATTGACTCCTCCAAATTCTGGTGGATTATTATCTCCATTATCTATATGTTCAGACGATATATCAATCTATGATTTATCTAATCAATTGGTAGGACAAGACTTGAGTGGATATTGGTTAGACCCCGCAGGATTTCAACAACCACCAGGATCATCATTCAATTTCAATTCATCGATGATATCTGGAAACTACACTTATATTGTTCCATCCGCTGCATGTCCTAACGCACAAACAATCGTTCCAGTTAATGTTATAAACTCACCAAATGTTGGAACTCCAAATCCTGAAAGTATATGTATTAACAATTATGGGGCAGGAAACTTATATGATTTGAGTAATTTATTAGTTGGAAATCCAGATCCGGGTACTTGGTATGAAGGTGGAGTTCCCGTCCCTAATAATATCAATCCTAACACATATGGTATTGGCACAACTACCTTCACTTATCAGGTAAATGGAATACCTCCTTGTAACAATGAAACTATAGATGTTAATCTAACTATAAACCCTGAACCAGTTGTAGCTTCATTTACTTCTTCAGCACCAACTGCTACTCAAGGTTATAGTATTGGAATTAACATTAATATGGCAGTTGGAACAGCTCCCTTCACTGTTGACATTTTGGATGATGACTCACCACCAAACAATGCAAGTATTTTTATACCAAGTGGAACCTCAGGCTCAACAACAATGTACCCTAATGTTATTCCAACTACTAACTATTCAATTAGTCAAATTACAGATGGAAATGGTTGCACTGCGACATTCACTGGAACAGTTCCTGTAGGAGTAATTCCATATCCTATTATTAACCCCTTTTCTACTTCAACACCTGAAATATGCGAAAATGATGTCGCAAGTATTGAATTTAATATGACGCAAGGAGTTGTTCCCGTAACCATTTCGTATACAATAAATGGGAACCCATATACAGAAATATTAAATTCAACTGGGGTTACATCAATAACTGTTCCTAACTCTAACCTAAATTTTGGTATTAATACTTTCAGTATTGTAAGTATAATTGATGTTAATAATGAGGCTGCCCCTAATATTCCTAATGACATTCAAATCATTTATAATCCAAATCCATTAGTTACTTTCACTACTAACACTCCCACAGTTTGCTATAAGGATCCTGCTAACTTAGAATTTGATTTTCTTGCAGGTTCAGCTCCATTTACAGTTAACTATACTATTAATGGAGCAGTGCAAGTACCATCACTAACTTTCAATTCATTAGGGTCTCAAAATCAAAATCTAGATCCAGATCCTTTGGTTGGAAACAATACTGTGGGGATTTTAAATATTATTGACGCTGAAGGTTGTGTTGGAAACATTATGAATAACGTAGATATACAAGTGTTAGAATTACCTGATTTAGATTTAACAATTAGTGGAAATAATCCAATATGTCATGGTGATCACTCTGAGCTATCTTTTCCTGTGTTGTCAGGTTCAGCTCCTTTTAATTTAAATATTCTGGAGGGAAATATAAATACTACATTAAATATAGACGCAAATGGATTAATTGGAGGAAGTTCATACACAGTTTCTCCTTCAAATACCACAACTTATTCTTTAACTAATGTTACTGACGCGAATGGATGTACACAAGTACTTGGTGATAATAAAATATTGATTGTTAATGAACTTCCATCAGTGGAGATTTCTGGAAATACTGAAATTTGTAATGAAGATGTAACTCAGATTTATTTCGACTTTACTGCTGGTCAATCCCCATGGACTTTATCGTATGATCTTAACGGCACAGCATCAACACCATTCCCGTTGAATAATAATTTAGACTCAATTTCAGTCAGTCCCTCAATAACATCTGTATATAATTTTACAAATATCACAGACGCAAATAATTGTTCTAGTTCTTTAACTGACGCTGTAACTATCTCTGTTAATCAATTACCAATAGTAATGGTTTCTGGAGGTGGAGAAATCTGTGATGATGGATCAACAGTAGATGTAGTATTTAATACATCCAATGGAACACCTACATTCAATATTGAATATTCATTAGGAATCAATGAAAATATCATATCTAACGTAGGGTATCAACATGTGATCAAAACTAATGAAGCTGGAACTTATTCTATTACAAATGTTACTGACAGCAAAGGATGTTTAGCTAAAGATATTTCAGGAACTGCAGATGTTATTGTTAACCCATTACCAATCGCGAGTTTTTCTGCATATCCCCAACCCGCTGATATTACAGATCCTGTAATTAATTTTATTGATAACTCTTCAAATCATACCTCAGGTTTATGGGATTTTGATGATAATACAACTACTCCAACTAATTTTGGGAAAATCTCACATCGATTCTCAGATATTGATAGTGGAACATATTTTGTAGAGTTATATGTAGAATCTAATAAAGGTTGTTTCAACACAGAAGTCCAGAAGATAGTAATTGACAAAGCCTTTATGTTTTATATTCCAAATGCCTTCACTCCAAACAGAGATCAAATTAACGATGTATTCATGCCTCATGTGAGTGGAGTAAAAGATTATAACTTTTATGTATATAGTAGACATGGTCAAGAAATATTCTATACAAATAAATTAGACAAAGGTTGGGATGGTTTTGTTTCCAATAGCAATGAATACGCAACTTCTGGAAAGTATGCTTACGCAGTATACTTGATAGATTTACATGGAAAAGAAAGAAAATTCCAAGGAAATTTCCTTCTAATTAGATAATATGAAAAAATATATTGGAATATTTCTTTTATTTTATTGTTTAAGTCCCATCTTTAGTCAGTCTTCAACATGCAACAATGCACTTCCGTTCTGTACAGGCAGTACATATACTTTTCCAGCATCTACTAATACTCCCGCTCCAAGTGGAGCATACTTTGATTGTCTATGGACGCAACCTAATCCTGCATTTTATTATTGTGAGATTGATCAACCAGGGAATATGACAATTTCAATTTCCTCAACTCCATACAGCGATATTGACTTTATTTGTTGGGGTCCATTCACAAATCCAAATACAATGTGTAACAATCTTACTGCGGCAAATGTTGAAGACTGCAGTTACTCAGCATCTGGTTTTGAAACATGTCAAATAAATGGAGCACAGACTGGAGATTATTATATTTTGTTAATAACGAATTACTCAAATCAAAATTGTAATATAAATTTCTCCCAAACTGGAGGAAATGCAACTACAAACTGTTGTATTTTAGGAGGTGATGCTGGGGATGATAACACAATTAGTGTTTGTCAATCTGATGCGTCATTTAATATGCAAAATCAATTATTAGGAAATCCTGATAATGGTGGGGTTTGGTATGATGCAAATTGGACAAATGTTAGCAATAACTTTGATCCATCTGTGAATATCTCTGGGACTTTTGCGTATATCGTTACGAGTACTTCAACAGCTTGCCCTAATGATACCTCTTATCTTTCAGTAAATGTAAATCCTTCACCACTGGTAAATCTACCAGCCTTCTCCAGTGTATGTGATAATGAAAATCCTATTATATTAAATACCGCATCTCCTGTTGGCGGAAGTTATTTAGTTAACGGTATTAGCTCTAATAATTTCACACCAACTCCCCAAAATATTGGAACAAATACAATTACTTATAACTACACAGATTTATTTGGTTGTTCTAACTCATCAACACAAAGTATAGTAGTCAATCCATCTCCTTCCGCAACCGCTATCACTACAAATGTTACATGTAATGGTTTTTCTGACGGTACAGTTAATCTCATTGTAAGTTCAGGAACACCTCCATATATAGAAGACTGGGGAATTTATAATCCTTTATCTCTTTCTGCCGGCAATTATTCATATACCGTTACTGATTTAAATGGTTGTATTTATACAGACAGTATAGCTATTTTTGAACCTAATACACTTACTATTAATGTGTCTACCAATAATGTTAGTTGCAACGGCTTAAATGATGGTACAGCAGTTGTGGATGTTCAAGGAAATATTATACAAACTGGAACTATTTCTAACTTAACTTATTGTAGTTCAGAGCCTGGCTCTTCCTCTTATTCAAATATTGATGAAGTAATACTTTTAGGAGACAATTATAACATTAATAACAATACCTCTGGAATCTGTGATCAGTATGAAGACTACACTACGGCTATGCATGCTGATCTTACTGAGGGTCAATCATATAATATTAATGTCACATTAGGAGATTGCAGTAACTTGAACTATTCCTCCGGGGGAAAAGTATTTATAGATTGGAATATAGATGGTGACTTTAATGACCTCGGTGAAGAGGTAGGCAGTATTCCATACGGCGTAAATACCTCAGTGTCTATTCCCATAACAGTTCCTTATTCTGGAATTTCTGGACCGACAAGAATGAGAGTTGTTTCACAATATATTAGTTCTCAAGACATCTCTTTAATTTCCTCATGTGATGTTGGAATATGGAGTCCACTATGGACAGAGCCCTGGTTTGGATCTACTGAAGATTATTCAATTGTAATAACGGCAGCGGCTATTAACTCAACATATTTGTGGTCTAATGGACAAACCACTGACAGTATTTATAATCTATCTCCAGGTTTGTATTCTGTTGATGTTTTTGATGATAATGGATGTGTAAATTCTGGATTCTTTTCAATAACAGAACCATCAGCGATTTCAGTATTTGAAACTATAACAAATGTTAGTTGTAACGGATATAATGACGGTAGTATTAATCTAAATATCTCAGGAGGAGTCAATAACTACACTGTCAACACCACTGGAATATCTCAAGTATTAGGAGGAGGTCTAAATACATTTACAACTTCAAATATTCTTTCTGCAGGAACATACAACTATACTATTATAGACTCCAACAATTGCTCCTATAGTAACACAGTAACTCTGACTGAACCCTCACCTATTTCTGCGATTGAAAATATAAATGATGTTAGTTGTTTTGGGGACTCTGATGGAAATGTTTCTTTAATTATTTCTGGAGGAATTCCAAATTACAATGAAGATTGGGGTAATAATAACCCTCAAAACTTATCTTCAGGGAGTTATAATTACTCAATTACTGATAACAATGGATGTACTTATTTTGATTCCATACTGATAAATGAACCATCCGAAATTTTTGTTACATCGAATAAAAACAATGTCAGCTCCTGTGGATCTACTGACGGAAGTATTGATATCACTGTATCAGGAGGAACATCTCCTTACAACTACAGCTGGAGTAGTGGACAATCAACTCAGGATATCAACAGTTTATCAGCAGGTACTTATATAATAACTGTAACAGACGCTAATCTTTGTACAAGAATTGATACAATATCCATAACAGAACCTGCATCACCTAGTGTTAATTTTAATCAAACTAATGTAAGTTGTAACTCTGGAAGTAATGGGAGTATTGACTTAACTGTTTTGGGTGGAGTTTCTCCATTTCAGTACCAATGGTCAAACTCATCAACATCTGAAGATATATCAAACCTAACAGCTGGTATATATAACGTAATTGTTACTGATGCTAACAATTGTAATATTATTGAAAATATTACAATCACAGAACCTACCGCTGTTAATGTTATATCAACACAAACAAATGTTACAAATTGTAATGGAAATGATGGTAGTATTGACATTTCTCCTAGTGGAGGAATAGGAAACTATACTTTCTCGTGGTCTAATGGTTCTGTTAATGAAGATGTGAACAATTTAAACTCCGGTTCACATTCATTAACTATCACTGATGCAAACAATTGTTCTTTCAATTTCAACTTTACAATAACAGAACCTACTGGAATTAGCTCAACAGAAAATATAAATCATGTAAATTGTTACGGAGAAAATAATGGATCTGTAATTTTAAATGTTTTAGGAGGTCAAGCTCCTTACATTGAAAATTGGAATGGTTATAATCCCTCGAATCTAAGTGCGGGAACATATAATTATACAGTGACTGATAACCAAAATTGTAGTTTTTCTAATACAATAATAATCACTGAACCTAATGAACTTATAGTTTCAGAAAATATTACAAATGTAATGTGTAAGGATGAAAATTCTGGAAGTGTTATTTTAAATATCTCTGGAGGAACTTTTCCCTACAACGAAAGCTGGGGAAATTTAAATCCCAATACGTTATTTGAAGGAACTTATAATTACATAGTTACAGACGCCAACGGATGTTCGTTTGCTAATCAAGTTCAAATTACAGAACCAGATTCCTTAATATCTAATGTTACGACTGAAGATGCGCTTTGCTTTGGATACTCTAATGGTACTGCAATTATTACTACAATTGGAGGTACACCACCATACTCTACAAATTGGTTTGGACAAAATAATAACGCACTTAGTTCTGGAAATTATAGTGCTCTAGTTACAGACAACAACGGATGTATTAATACTCTTAACTTCACTATATCATCACCAGCTCAAATTGCAATTGTTATAGATTCATTCCAAACTTCTTGTTTTGGATATTCTGATGGAAAGGCTATACTTTCAATTTCTGGCGGTTTTCCTCCTTTCTCAGAAAATTGGTTTGGAGAGAATCCATTAGCACTAAACGCGGGAGTTTATAATTTTGAAGTAACAGACGCGAATAATTGTATTCAACCGGGAATAGCAACTATATATGAACCAAACCCAATTTCCACAATAGAAATCACTTCTGATGTTTTATGTTTTGGACAAAATAATGGGTCCGCTGATCTTCAAGTTTTAGGAGGTACACCTCCATATAATGAAGATTGGAATGGGGTAAATTTAACTGAACTTTCAATTGGTAATTATAACTACACGATTACAGACGCAAATAATTGTACATTTACTGATTACATTAGCATAAATCAGCCAAATGTAATTTCTGTGGAAGAAATAACAACTGACGCTAATTGCTTCAATAGCAATGACGGACAAACAATATTAAATATTGAAGGAGGAACTCCCCCATATACTCAAGATTGGGGCACAGAAAATCCTTTCTCTCTTTCGGCTGGTATATATAATTATACAATTACCGACAATAACTCTTGCTCATATACTGATAGTGTTCTTATTAATCAATCTAATCAAGTAATTATGAACTTTAGTGCAGAAAGTCCAATTTGCATTCATGATTCTTCTAAAATTTCTATTAATATAATCAATCCTCAATCTGTAAAGTATACAATTGAGATAACAGATGGAACAACAACTTTATATCTACTAGTTGATTCTTTGGGAAATGACTTTAGCACTGAAAACCCTATAAGATTTAGTCCTGAAATTACAACCTCATATACAATATTATCAATCACAGATGACAACGGATGTAATAGCATTGTAAACCAGGTCGAGAATATTGTTGTAAATCAATTACCAATTTTAACATTAGATATCCCACACTTTTGCACTCAAGACTCATCTAGAACTCTTAATTATGGTTCACCAAAGGGAGGATATTATTTTATTAATGGAGAATCAACAAATTTTTTTGACATAGAAAATCTTGAGGTAGAAACATATCTAATAGAATATCACTACAACGATTCTATTACTTCATGTTTTAATACTATTTATTCATCTGTTCAAATCAATCCAAGTCCGATAGCAGAATTTGAATATGGACCTATTCCCATAGATATAGATGAACCTTTCGCGGAATTCAAGAATTTTTCGGAGTATTACAATCATTCAATTTGGAGTCTTGGGGATGGTACTATTATTGAAAATCAAAATGAGTTCACTCACATATACAATGATACTGGAAAATATGTTGTCCAATTATCGATTGAAAATGAATATGGATGTGTAGACTCAACTCGAAAAACAGTATATATTAATCCAGTATTTTCTATTTATATCCCTACTGCTTTTACGCCGGACGAAGATCAACTAAATGACTATTTTGGCCCTTATTTAAGAGGTGGAGGGTGGAACAGATTTGAAATACATATTTTTGATAAATGGGGAGAAAAAATTTTTGAAGAAGAAAACGTTATGTGGGATGGGAAAATAAATGAACAATACTGTCCTAATGGAACATATAGCTATACAATTATTGCTTATGATTACCTGCAAAAACCCCATAAAAGAGTTGGAAGCTTCTTACTCATTAGATAAAATGAAAAAAATCATTTTACTCTCTGACACACATAACTCGATTGATAAAAGAGTTTTTCCTCACCTAAATAATTGTGACGAAATTTGGCATGCAGGTGATATTGGAAAAATAGAGATTATTGATATTTTAAAAAAATATGCGCCGGTAAGAGCCGTATGGGGAAATATCGATAACCATATTATTCGTAAACAGTTCCTAAAAACTACTTACTTTAAATGTGAACAAATAAAGGTTATGATGACACACATAGGAGGTTACCCAGGCAAATATGAGAAAGGAATAAAACAAATTATAAAGAATAAAAAACCAGATTTATTTATTAGTGGACACTCTCATATCTTAAAAATAATGCATGACAAAGAGTTAAATACACTTCACATGAATCCTGGGGCAATAGGTAATTACGGTTGGCATAAAATCAAAACAATTCTTTCTTTTAATATAGAAGAGAAAAAAATAAAAAAATTAAAAGTTATTGAATTTTCAAGAAATTAAATCAACGGATTCTGTCTGCAGACTTAACTAATTTCTCATCTTTTTTAATAAAATAAGCAGATAATATTAATATTACATATGGTATTATTAGAAGTAAACCTCCGTAATAAATTTGATATGAATCATCTTTTGTAAAAAATAGTAAGAAAAATGAGAATGTAATCGCAAGTCTAGAAAATGACACTAATTTTAACTGTTTGACTCTATTCTTATACTGAAATATAGAAAACAAAGATATTAATACAGAAATTAATAAAAATATTGACGGAAATCTTAAATTCTTAAATATTAATATCTGACCTTCTTGATTCATTAAAACTGGTGCAAAAAATAAAATTATTAAACTTAATATTGAAGAAGAAAATAAAAATAAAGACTGAACTCTTTGTATCATACATTTAAATTTACGACAAATATAGTTTATTTGTTTAAAATTAACTTATTAAAAAAAATATTTGTATAATTGTAAAATATATTCAAGTTAGAAAATACACATCATTTATCACTCTATAAAATTGACAAACTGTCAAAAAAATCTTAACAACTAAACTACAAACATGTACAAATTAGACGGTCTTCTAAAGAAGAAAGTTGCTGATTTAAAAGAAATAGCAACTAAATTAAATCTAAAAAAATTTGAAAAACTGAACAAAACAGATCTTGTATATAAGATTTTAGATGAACAAGCTTCCTCCTCATCTACTGAGGAAAAATCTACAACTAACTTAAGAGTTAAAAGAAATAGGTATAGGAAAACTAACTCGGAAACAAAAGAAAATATTGAAACAGAAAAGTTTTCTAAGAATAAAAATAATGACAAAGAAGGTGCTAAATCACCAAATAGCGAAAAACCTAAAAATAATATAAATAATAGTTATCCTAAAAAGAAAAATAATGATCAAGTTCCAACTAATAATAACCAACAAAAAAAAGGATTAGACTATGATTACGACTTTGACGGTATAATATCTATTGAAGGGGTAATTGAAATTTTACCTGATGGATATGGTTTTATTCGTTCCTCAGACTATCATTATTTAACATCTCCCGATGATATTTATGTCTCACAATCTCAAATAAAATTATTAGGTTTAAAGACAGGAGATACTGTTGAAGGAAATGTTCGACCTCCAAAATCAGGAGAAAAATATTTTCCATTAATAAAAGTAGAAAAAATAAATGGAAAACACCCAAATATAGTTAGAGATAGAGTTCCATTTGAACATTTAACTCCTTTATTTCCATTTCAAAAATTTAATGTTTTAGGAAATGGACACAATAAAACCTCTACTAGAATGTTAGACTTATTTACTCCAATAGGAAAAGGACAAAGAGGACTAATTGTCGCGCAACCTAAAACTGGTAAAACAGTTCTTCTAAAAAATATTGCAAATGCGATTGCTGACAATCATCCCGAGATTTACATGATTATTTTACTTATTGATGAGAGACCAGAAGAAGTTACTGACATGGAACGTTCTGTAAATGCTGAGGTAATCGCATCAACTTTTGATGAACCGGCATCTCGTCATGTAAAAGTTGCAGATTTAGTTTTGGAAAAGGCAAAAAGAATGGTAGAATGTGGTCATGATGTCGTTATATTACTAGACTCTATTACAAGATTAGCTAGAGCTTACAATACCGTACAACCAGCATCAGGAAAAGTACTTTCAGGAGGTGTTGATGCTAATGCATTGCATAAACCAAAAAGATTTTTTGGTGCTGCAAGAAAAATAGAAGACGGTGGTTCACTTACAATATTAGCAACAGCACTTACCGAAACAGGAAGCAAAATGGATGAAGTTATATTTGAAGAATTTAAGGGTACTGGGAACATGGAACTTCAATTAGACAGAAGAATATCTAATAGAAGAATATATCCTGCTATTGATTTAGTCTCTTCCTCAACAAGAAGAGAAGATCTTCTAATTGCAGAAGAAATGGAACCGAGAATTTGGGCACTAAGAAATTATCTTGCTGATATGAATCCTGTTGAAGCGATGGAATTTATGAAAGATAGAATTAGTAAGACTAAAGACAACAATGAATTCTTATTAACGATGAATGGATAGAGTATTTAACTTAATTATAATTTGGTTATAATTTAAAAATTGATCTTTTAAGTTTTTTGTTTCTTT